>ERZ773241.70-NODE-70-length-118904-cov-11.836010_pt1 | contig 118904 bp, 131 predicted proteins | sample MGYA00580989_ERZ773241 | MGnify/ENA primary metagenome ERZ773241 (study PRJEB29015, sample SAMEA2737804) | human gut metagenome | biome: human gut; feature: human-associated habitat; material: faeces | place: China | collected 2012 ... | reverse complement strand
CCGAGGCGGCGGCCACGAGCGCGATGGGCGTGACGGAGATGCGCTTGTTGACGATGGGGATGCCGAACTCGCGCTCAATGTCCTCGCCGGTTTTAACGAGCCCTTCGGCATAGCGCGTGATCTTGTCGTAGATCTTCTCACACGCCGCCTTGGCGTCGCGGTCGGCGCAGGAGAGCAGGGAAATGCCCATGGTGATGGTGCGGATGTCGAGGTGCTGGCGGTCGATCATCTGCACGGTGGACAGCACGTCGTTTTTATCGAGCATGGCGCGGACCTCCTCTCAGATGCGGTGCATGGCGTTGAAGATGTCCTCCCGCTGGATGCGCACGGCAAGGCCGCGCTCGGTGCCGTAAGCGTCCAGCTTGTCGGCGATCTCCGGGAAGGATACCGTGCACGCGGAAATGTCCACCAGCAGGACCATGGTGAAGTAGCCCTGTTCGAGGATGGTCTGGCTGATGTCGAGAATGTTGATGTTGTACTCCGAGAGCAGGGCACAGACGGAGGCGATGATGCCGACGCGGTCCCGGCCGAGAACGGTGACGATGGCTTTCATGCTGAATTCTCCTTCATTTATGATTATATATCCCATATTATAGCAGGAAACACGCAAAGAGTAAATATTCCGAATACCGGCTTTTGCCGGTATTCGGAATATTTTTTCCATGGCTTCAGCACACCGGACAGGTCCAGCCGAAGGGATCGGGCTTCGTGCCCCACTGGATGCCGGTCAGCTCGTCGTAGAGCTTCTGCGACAGCTCGCCGATACGGTTATGGTTGATCTCATAGCATTTGTCGCCCCAGCCGAGTGCGCCGATGGGGGAGATGACGGCGGCGGTGCCGATGCACCACGCCTCCTCGAGCGCGCCGGTCTTGGCGGCCTCGAACAGCTCGTCCACGCTCAGCAGCCGCTCCTCGACGGGAACGCCCCAGCTCTTCAAAAGCTCGATGGCGGACTTGCGCGTGACGCCGCGCAGGATGGAGCCGGTCAGCGCGGGAGTGACGACGGTGCCGTTGATCTTGAACATGACGTTCATGCCGCCGCCCTCCTCGACGTACTTACGCTCCACGCCGTCGAGCCACAGCACCTGCGAGTAGCCCTTGGCCTCGGCGCGCTCGCCGGCGCGGTTGGCCGCGCCGTAGTTGCCGCCGCACTTGGCCTCGCCCGTGCCGCCGCGCACCGCGCGCACGTCCTCGGTCTCGACCATGATGGGCACGGGCTTGAGCCCGTCGGAGAAGTAGCTGCCGGAGGGGGAGAGGATGATGACGAACGACGCCTCATGCACACCGTGCAGGGCCAGCGTCGGGTCGGTGGAATACAGGAACGGGCGGATGTAGAGCGACGTGCCGGGGTCGTTCGGCACCCATCGCTGATCGACGCGGACGATCTCCTTGATAGCCTGTAGCGCGTCGTCGGGATCGAGCTGCGGCAGACCAAGACGCTCGCAGGAGCGGTTCAGGCGGGCGACGTTCTCCCACGGACGGAAAAGCTGTACGCCGCCGTCGGGACGGCGGTAGGCCTTCAGCCCCTCAAAGACCTCGGTGCCGTAGTGCAGGACGCTGGCGGCGGGGGAGAGCGAGATGGGACCGTAGGGCACGATGCGCGCGTCGTGCCAGCCCTTGCCGGCGCTATAGTCCATGAGGAACATATGGTCGGTAAAGACGGAGCCGAAGCCGAGCTGATCGGACGGCGGCAGCGTGCCGGGATGAGTATTTTCGGTAAAAGCGATATTCATAACGTTAACTCCTTTCGCGTTGCCTCAGATCTCTTTGAGATGCTCCATATTGTGGCGAATGCCCTCGCAGCAGGCGTGGAAGGTCGCCCTTTCCTCGCCCGTGAGCGGCAGCTCCACGACCTCCTCCACGCCGCTCGCGCCGATGACGCACGGCACGCCGGCAAAGAGGCCCGCTTCGCCGTATTCGCCGGTCAGCTCCGCGCTCGCGGGCAGAATGACCTTTTCATCGTGCAGCACGGCGTAGGCCATGCGGGCGGCGGTGGTGGCGATGCCGTACTCCGTGCAGAACTTGCCGGAGAACGTGACCCAGCCGCCGCCGATGGACTCCTTCTGCAGCGCGTCGCGGTCGAAGCGGAAGCGCTCGTCGCGCGCGGCCCAGGTGTCGAGCGGCATCCCGCGGAAGCTCACGCAGGACCAGGGGGCAAACTGCTGGTTGCCGTGCTCGCCCATCATGTAGCAGGTGATGGATTTGTGGTCAATGCCGGTCTGGCGCGCGAGCGCGCTGAGCAGACGCGAGGTGTCGAGCCCCGTGCCGGTGCCGAACACGCGGCCCTTGGGAAGACCGACGTGCAGCGCGAGCTCGCGGGTGACGATGTCGCAGGGGTTGGTGATGTTGATGAGCACGCCGTCAAAGCCGCTCGCCTTGATCTTATCGGCGTAGCCGCGCACGGCGGGAATGGTGAAGTCCATCTCGGTCATGCGGTCATGTGTGCCGCGCAGCAGCTCGATCTTGCCGACGCTGTTGACGATGACGTCGCACGCGCCGAGGTCAGCGAAGTCACCGGCGCGGACGGTGACGCGGTGGGGCAGATACGCGACAGCGTCGCGCAGGTCCTGTACCTCGCTTGCGAGCTTCTGCTCGTTCTGGTCGACGAGCACCAGCTCATCCGCGATGCCCTGGATCGCCAGCGCGTAGGCGGCGTGCGCGCCGACGTGACCGAGACCGATGACGCCTAAAACTCTTTTCTGAACCATAATAGAAACCTTCCTTTCTATAAATAAAACAGCATTTATCTTGGGCAACACCGCACAATGAAAGCTACGGCGCTGCCCTTACATCCCGTAGTTGGGGAAGAGTACGCAGGTATAGAGCATGGCAAGCACCATGTAGAGCGCGAGCACGATGGCGAACGCGCGGAGCGTGTGCTTCATGACCTCGTTCTCGCGGCCGATCGCGTCCACGGTCGCGCAGGCGGCGACGGTGTTGTTCGGGCAGATAAGGTTGCCGAGGGAAGCGCCCGCGTTCTGACCGGCAAAGATGGTGATGGGGTTCATGCCGAGCGAGGCCGCGGCATCAATGTGCATCTGGGCGAACATGATGTTTGAGCCGAGGCCGGTGCCGGTGATGAACGCGCCGCTCGAGCCGATGAGCACGGCTGCCGCCGGGTAAAAGCGCCCGACCACCGCCGCGATATCGGAGGCGAGGAGGTTCATCATGCCGGTCGTGGGGGACTGCATGATGTAGGAGACGATGAGAAGGCTGCCCATCGTGATGAGCACGGGGAGAACGTTGCCGACGGTCCTGGAGCAGACCGCGCGGTACTGCTTCGCGCTCACGCCGAGCGTTGCCGCACCGAGCATACCGCACGCGAGGATGACGACGTCCACCCAGAAGATGTAGCCGAACGTACACATGACAGCGAAGCCGTTGGGCACGACCGCCGGAAAGCCGTAGCGCACGAGCGGGAGCAGCACGAGCATATAGATGTAAGGCGACATGGCGCGGAACGCGCTGTATTTGCGCTGCTGCGCGGCGGCGTGGTGGCGGAATTCCTCCGGCGTCCTGACGCCGACGAGCTTGACGTAGGCGAGCGAGAGAAGCATGGAGATGAGGCCCGTGCCCATCGAGGTGACCTCCGCGCCGACGAAGTTGGAGAGGAAGAACATCACCGCGCAGGTGGAGACGCCGGCGAAGCAGAGATAGGGGACCGCGCCCTTGAAGCCCTTTTTGCCGAAGACCATGCCGACCATGATGAACGGAATGATGAGCACGCCGAACATATGGAAGCGGCCGACCATCGCCGCGTTGAGCGAAACGGTGGAGAGTCCCGCGTCCACGAGCGCCGCGCCGCCGTTGATGGTCGTCAGCCCCGCGCCGCCCCAGGAGGCGGGCGTCGCGTCGCCGAGCAGGGCGACGGCGATGGAGGTGACGGGATCAAAGCCGAGGGCTACGAGGAAGGGCGCCGCGATGGCGGCAGGAGCGCCCGCGCCGGCCGCGCCCTCGAGGAAGATGGGGAGCATCATGCCGATGACGATGAGCTGCACGCGGCGGTCATCGCTGATGCGGGCGATGGTGGACTTGACGTCGTCAATGGCGCCGGTCTCGCGCAGCAGATTCAGAATGGTGAACGCGCCGAAGACCATGAGCACGATCTTGAGACCCTCTTTGATGCCCTTCCAGACCAGGGGATCGAGGGTCTTGACGTTGTCGGCAAAGCTGGCGCCGGTGACGTTGAAGTAGGTGAAGGCCAGGATCAGCGTCCAGACAAGGGCAATGGGGGAGACCCTTTTGGCGGACTGCTTGAAGCCTAAAATACCGACGAGGACAACAAGAATGGGGCTGAGCGCCATGACGAAATTTACGAAGTCCATGGGAGTTTTCTCGCTTTCTGTGAAATGATATTCTATTTCCGCTCCTTCGCCGGCCGAACGAAAAAGTGAAAAACAGGGGGAAGAAAGAAGAGGCCCCGCCGGACCGGCGGAGCCTCTTGGGAAGGAAACGTTCTCTTTGTTATCTCCTGCGGAGATCAAGAGAGGGAATCGTTGGATGCGCCGTGATCCGGGATATGAAGCTGTTTTTCTTCCCCAAAAGGCAAATAAGAATGGACGCCAGCAGCAGGCTGACGTCCAGAATAATGGCGATGTTGGTCGTAGCAGGGCAGGCGAAAGCGGCACAGTCGGGCTGTGCGGAGGCAGACATACAGGCATTAGCAAAATTGATAGCTGCCATCATTGCTTTCTCCTTTCCTGAAGATGGGAGAAGTGTAGCACACATTTTTATACAGCGCAAGAGGGTTTTATCGGTTTGCCGCAAGATCGTCTGAAGCGACAAAATTTTATGCGTTTGCGTTTTCCCTATTGGATAAATAGGTAAGCGGAGGGGTCAAAGCTCGGACGACATGAAGCCGCCGTGCAGCCAGTTGGACAGCTCTGCAGGCGTGCCCGGCGCGCCGACGGTAGCGAACTCTGTACGCCCCGGGACCATTTTGGAGTTGTCGTTGCTCTCCGCCCACTGCACGCGCTGGAGAATGTGCTCCGTGCAGCGCGAAAGGTCGCCGTCCGGCGCGGGCTTGTATTGCAGCAGAATGGTCACATAGCGGTTGTCGGAGGTCCAGCGTCCGAAGTTGGTCGTCGGCTTGCGCCATTTCCAAAGGCATTCGTTTCCGCTCTCCTTACGCAGCTTCAGATAGCCGCCCGCAATGTCCTGCGTGCAGCGCATCAGCCAGATGACGTGGTAGCCCGCGCGCTGAAAATGCGCGCAGACGTCAAAAAAGCCCCGCTGCATCAAAAGCCCGTCCTGCAGCATCATCACGAAGTGGTTGATCTGCACATAGGCGGTCATCGTCTTTCCGTCCACCGTGACAGGGACGTTGCGGCACTCCGGCGGCACGAGGTCCTGCCATTGCTTCCGCCAGTCCTCGGTGGAGGACTGGACGAGAGGGGCGCTTTTCCGTTTTCCAAAGAATAGCATGGCGTGCTCCTTTTCGGCGTCTTTATTCTCTGCGTCCCTATTATTATATAAGAGCGGCGCTGTCCGTGCAAGCGCTATTTCGTGTCCGCCTGCACAGAAATGCGCCGGCTTTCGCGGCGGAAATTGCAAAAACGGCTTGTTTTCCACACACAGCTGTAGTATAATACACGTTACGATTCTGCACTTTTGCGGCGCGGCAGCGCGTCGCCGCATCAACTACGAAAGAGCGAGGGAAAAAGCTATGAATATGATCCAGAGCGCAAAGGACCAGATCGCCGTCCTGACGCGCAGCGCCTACCGCGCCGCCGTGCAGGAGGGTCTGCTGCCCGATGGCGTGGAGACCGTCCCCGCGGTCGAGATCCCCAAGGATACCGCCAACGGCGACTACACCACCACCTTCTGCCTGGCCGCCTCCAAAGCCATGCGCAAGAACTCGCGCGAGGTCGCGAATATCCTCACCCAGCACATGAAGCTCGACGGCACCTACTTTACTTCTGTTGAGATCGCCGGCCCCGGCTTCCTGAACTTCCGTCTCGGCGAAAAGTGGTACGCCGACGTCGTTGAGGACGTGGAGCGCGAGGCGGACGCCTACGGCCGCGGCGAGGGCCTCAAGGGCAAGAAGTACATGGTCGAGTTCGTCTCCGCCAACCCCACCGGCCCCATGCACATGGGCAACGCCCGCGGCGGCGTGCTCGGCGACACGCTCGCGAGCGTGCTCGACTGGTCCGGCGCGAACGTGTGGCGTGAGTTCTATGTCAACGACTTCGGCAACCAGATCGAAAAGTTTGCCAAGAGCATCGAGGCCCGCTACCTCCAGCTCATCAAGGGCGAGGACGCCGTCGAGTTCCCCGAGGACGGCTACCACGGCGACGACATCAAGGAGCTTGCGCAGGCGTTCTACGCCGAGCACGGCGAGAGCTATCTGGACAAGACCGAGGCGGAGCGCCACGCCGATATGGCGCGCTTCGGCCTCGACCGCAACATCCCCAAGATGAAGAGCGACCTTGAGCGCTACGGCATCAAGTTCGACGAGTGGTTCTTCGAGTCCTCCCTGCACGAGTCCGGCTTTGTCGCCGACACGGCGAAAAAGCTCACCGACCTTGGCTGGACCTATGAAAAGGACGGCGCGCTCTGGGTCAAGACCGCGGAGATCATGCGCGACCAGTACCGCAAGCAGGGCAAGAAGGACGAGGATATCGACAAGCTCGGTCTGAAGGACGACGTGCTGCGCCGCGCCAACGGCTTCTACACCTATCTCGCCGGCGACATCGCCTACCACCGCAACAAGTTCGAGGTCCGCGGCTTCGATAAGGTCATCAACATCTGGGGCGCCGACCACCACGGCCATGTCGCCCGCCTCAAGGGCGCGATCGACGCGCTGGGTCTCGACGGCACGAATCGTCTGGATATCGTGCTCATGCAGCTCGTCAAGCTCGTGCGCGACGGCGAGGTGGTGCGTATGTCCAAGCGCACCGGCAAGACCATCTCGCTCTCCGACCTGCTCGACGAGATCCCGGTTGACGCCTGCCGCTACTTCTTCAACGCCAAGCCCGATACGCAGATGGACTTCGATCTCGGCCTCGCCGTGCGCGAGGACAGCGAGAACCCCGTCTACTATATCCAGTACGCCTACGCGCGTATCTGCAGCCTGCTCAAGACGATGGCGGACGAGGGCCGCAGCGTTCCCGCCGCGGACAAGGCCGACCTGTCCCTGCTCTCCGGCGAGCAGGAGCGCGCGCTCATCAAGGAGCTTGCCAACTTCAGCGAGGAGATCCGCATGGCCGCCCGCGACTACGACCCGAGCTATATCAACCGCTATCTCATGCGGCTCGCCGGCGCGTTCCACCGCTTCTACAACGCCTGCCGCATCAAGGGCGAGGCGGACGACGTGGCGAACGCCCGTCTGCTGCTCGCTGCTGCGACCCGTCAGGTGCTCGCCAACGGCCTGACGATCCTCGGCCTGAGCAAGCCCGAGAAGATGTAAGCACACATTATATACAAATATATAATAAGGAAGAGGACAGCCGGTCGGCTGCCCTCTTTTTCCTTACCCCATCAGCACCCGCACCGCGGCGGCGGAGGTGAGAAACATCACCGCGTCCGCGCAGAGCGAGGCGGGGATGGTGTAGCGTGTTTTGACGATGCCGACCGAGCCGAAGTAGACGGCGATGGTGTAGAAGGTAGTCTCACTTGACCCCAGCATGACCGCCGCCACGCGCCCGATGTAGCTGTCGGGGCCGTAGGTTGCCATCAGCTCGCTGCCGACCGCCAACGCGCCGCTGCCGGAGATGGGGCGGATAAAAAGGAGCGGCGCGACCTCCGGCGGAATGCCGACCCTTTCGAGCGTCGGCGCGAGCAGCGCGCCCAGATACTCCATCGCGCCCGACGCGCGGAACATATACACCGCCGTCAGCAGCGCGATGAGCGAGGGGAGGATATGCACCAGTACGTTCAGCCCCTCCTCCGCGCCGCGGGTCAGCGCGGTGTAAACGTCTACCCGTTTCCCCAGTGCGTAGCAGGCGGTGAAGCACAGCAGGACCGGCACGACCAGCTCGGAAAGCGACACTCCTTCACCCCCTCCAGATCCGCGCGAACAGCTTCGCCGCGGCAAGCCCCGCGAGGACAGAGAGCAGGGAGGCGGTCCAGACGGCGGGCAGGATATCGAACGGATCGGCGCTGCCGAGCGCGCCGCGCACACCGGCGACGGTCGTCGGCAGCAGCTGAATGGACGCGGAGTTGAGCACAACGAGCAGGCACAGCTCATGCGACGCCGTACCGCCGCAGCCCTGCGCCATGCGCCGCGCGGCGCGGATGCCCAGCGGCGTCGCCGCGTTGCCGAGCCCGAGCAGATCGGCGGAAAGATTGGCCGAGATCGCCGCGAGCGTTTCGGGATCGCGGCTGGCTTCCGGCAGCAGCCGCCGCAGCAGCGGGCGGAACAGCCGCGCGAGCGCGGCAGAGAGCCCGCACTGCTCCATGACCTCCATCACGCCGGTCCAGAGGCACATGATGCCCGCCATTGATACACACAGCTCTACCGCGGCAGTCGCGCCCTCCAGCGCGGCGTTCCCCAGTTCACCGACGCTTCCGGTCAGTATGCCGAACACCAGCGAGACCGCCACCATTCCGGTCCAGAGCCATGCCATCGCCATAAGAATTCCCCCTCCCGAAGCCGGTTTCGGCCTATTCTATGCCCGCGCGGCAGGGAAGTATGCCCTTAGGGCGGAACAGCCAAAATTTCTTTCCGGTTTTCTCAAAAAAATTCAAAAAGATGCTTGACATTACCGCTCATATCTTGTATGATAGGCAGGTCCGCGAGTGGGAGTATCCTGCCCAAACGCGTGCAAAACTGCGATGAACCGGGAGATTGCTCAGGGCTTCTGAGGTAACTTCCGGGGAGTATGTCCGAGAATCGGGCGGCTGAGATGAGTATCTGTACGTTGCGTAGATCGCTGCGCCATGTGTGGACCGGCCGTTTATTCGTGCCGGTTTTCTTATGAGCCGGAATGATACGCACGGATAAGCGTATAAGAAAAAATCTCACCGTACGGCTTCGACAACCAGTGAAAAAACCGTACAACAATGAAGGAGAAACCGAAAATGGCAAAAGAAATGATTCGCATTCGCCTCAAGGCCTATGACCATCAGGTCATCGACCAGAGCGCAGAGAAGATCGTCGAGACCGCCAAGCGCACCGGCGCGACCGTCTCCGGCCCCATCCCTCTGCCCACCAAGAAGGAGATCGTCACCATCCTGCGCGCTGTTCATAAGTATAAGGATTCCCGTGAGCAGTTCGAGCGCCGCACCCACAAGCGCCTGATCGACATCACCAATTCCACCCCCAAGACCGTTGAGGCTCTGATGGGCCTCGAGCTTCCCGCCGGCGTGGAGATCGAGATCAAGCTCTGATTTTTCCGCCGTGCTTCGTTCCGCCGCCTTGCCGTATACCCGATACTGCCTGCGGCGGTGCGCCTCACCCGACGAAAAGATCACCCGCATGTTTGCGAACGCATGAGCGCGTGAAGCAAACTGTGAACCCCTGTCAAAAAACAAAATATTTTGTTTTTTGAAAATACTTTGTTGCTCTACCCAATCGTTCATCGACTTGCGTGAGATGAACGGGGTCATGTCGGCAGAGCAATGCGGCGCCGCCGCAACTAAGCCGACCAATAACCTATAGGAGGATCATACATGAAAGCAATCATCGGCAAAAAAGTTGGCATGTCTCAGATCTTCGACGAAAACGGCCACGTGATCCCGGTCACCGTGATCGAAGCGGGCCCCTGTGTCGTCACCCAGAAGAAGACCACCGAGAAGGATGGTTATGAGGCAGTCCAGCTGGGCTATGAGGACGTTGCTGAAAAGAAGCTGTCCAAGCCCGAAGTCGGCCATCTCAACAAGGCCGGCGTTTCCCCCAAGAAGTACCTGCGCGAGTTCGCCCTCGACAACGGCAGCGAGATGGAGCTCGGCGCCGTCATCAAGGCGGATATGTTCCAGGTCGGCGACTTCGTTGACGTGACCGGCACCAGCAAGGGCCACGGCTACGAGGGCGTCGTCAAGCGCTGCGGCTTTGCCATCCAGCGCAAGAGCCACGGCGGCGGCCCTGTCCACCGTCATGTCGGCTCCCGCGGCTCGGGCACCGATCCCAGCCGTATCTTCAAGGGCACCGGCGGCCCCGGCCAGATGGGCGGCGAGACCGTCACCATCCAGAACCTTGAGGTCGTCAAGGTCGATCCCGAGCTCAATATGCTCGTCGTCCGCGGCGCGATCCCCGGCCCCAAGTACAGCCTTGTTACCGTGAAGAACACCGTCAAGGTCCACAAGGTCAAGCAGGCCGGCGCCGGCATCAGCAGCAACCCGCAGAAGGCTTCCGGCCGCAACCCGCAGAAGGCTTCCGCCAGAACGAAATAAGGAAAGGAGTGCTTAAAGAATGTCTACGATTAAAGTTGTCAGCATGACCGGCGCTGAAGTCGGTACCGTGGAGCTGAACGACGCGATCTTCGGCGTTGAGCCGAACATGAGCGTTGTCCACGAAGTCGTGAAGAATCACCTGGCCAACTGCCGTCAGGGCACCCAGAGCGCTCTGACCCGTGCTGAGGTTTCCGGCGGCGGCCGCAAGCCGTGGCGCCAGAAGGGCACCGGCCGCGCCCGTCAGGGCAGCACCCGCTCCCCGCAGTGGACGCACGGCGGCATCGCGTTTGCCCCCAAGCCCCGCACCTACAGCTACGTGCTCAACAAGAAGGTCAAGCGTCTGGCTCTCAAGTCCGTCCTGTCCTCCAAGGCTAAGGATGGCGAGATCGTCGTCGTCGACAAGATCGCGATGGACGAGATCAAGACCAAGAGCTTCAAGAACTTCCTGACCGCCGTCAACGCGGAAGGCAAGTCCGTCGTCGTGACTCCCGAGGTCAACGACATCGTCGTCAAGAGCGCCCGCAACATTCCGGGCGTCGTCACCAGCCCTGCAAAGCTCATCAACGTCTATGACCTGCTCAACGCCAAGACCCTGGTCATTGACAAGGATGCCCTCGCAGTGATCGAGGAGGTGTTCGCATAATGGCTAACGTTTACGATATCGTCATTCGTCCGATCATTACCGAACGCTCCATGGCCTCCGTCGCAGACAAGAAGTATGTCTTCGAGGTCGCCAAGGATGCCGGCAAGATCGAGATCAAGAACGCGGTCGAGCAGATCTTCGGCGTCAAGGTCGCCAAGGTCAACACGATCAACGTTTCCGGCAAGGCCAAGCGCATGGGCGCGGGCCGTCCCGGTACCACCCGCAGCTGGAAGAAGGCTTACGTTCAGCTGACGGCAGATTCCAAGACCATCGAAATGTTCGAGGGCATGGTGTAAGGAGGAGAATGAACAATGGCTATCAAGACTTATAAGCCCACTACCCCCTCCCGCCGTCACATGACCGTGTCCGCCTTCGAGGGGATCGACAAGAAGGCCAAGCCCGAGCGCAAGCTGACCGAGGTTCTCAAGAAGAACGCGGGCCGCAACAGCTATGGCCGCATCACCGTCCGCCATCACGGCGGCGGCAACAAGCAGAAGTACCGCATCATCGACTTCAAGCGTGACAAGACCGATATGTTCGCGACCGTCCTGCGCCTGGAGTACGACCCCAACCGCAGCGCCTACATCGCTCTCGTCGAGTACGAGGACGGCGAGCGCCGCTATGTGATCGCTCCCGTCGGCCTCACCGCCGGTGATAAGATCATTTCCTCCGCTTCCGCCGACATCAAGCCGGGCAACTGCCTGCCCATCGCCAACATCCCCGTCGGTACGGTCATCCACAACATCGAGATGCACCCCGGCAAGGGCGCCCAGCTCGTCCGCTCCGCCGGCGCTGCCGCGCAGCTGATGGCGAAGGAGAACGGCGACGCTCAGATCCGTATGCCCTCCGGTGAGGTGCGCATCGTCCGCACCAACTGCACCGCCTGCATCGGTCAGGTCGGCAATCTCGACCACGAGAACGTTCAGATCGGTAAGGCCGGCCGCAAGCGTCACATGGGTTGGCGTCCGACCGTCCGCGGCTCCGTCATGAACCCCTGCGACCACCCCCACGGCGGCGGCGAGGGCAAGGCGCCCGTTGGCCGTCCCGGCCCTGTCACTCCTTGGGGCAAGCCCGCGATGGGTTACAAGACCCGCTCCAAGAAGAACCCGACGAACAAGTTCATCGTCAAGCGTCGTAATGAGAAGTAAGGAGGCAAAGGAACAATGAGCAGAAGCATTAAAAAAGGCCCGTTTGTTGCCCCTGAGCTCATCAAGCGAGTCGAAGAAATGAACAAGACCGGCGAGAAGAAGGTCCTCAAGACCTGGAGCCGCAGCTCCACGATCTTCCCCTCCTTCGTCGGCCACACCATCGCGGTCTATGACGGCCGCAAGCACGTTCCCGTTTATGTCCAGGAAGATATGGTCGGTCACAAGCTCGGCGAGTTTGCTCCCACCCGTACCTTCCGCGGCCATGCCAAGAAAGCGTAAGAAGGAGGATGCAGAATATGGAAGCTAAAGCTTATCTGAGATATGTCCGCATCTCTCCGCGCAAGGTCCAGATCGTCTGCGATCTGATCCGCGGCAAGGATGTCGGCACGGCCATGGCGATTCTGATGCAGACCCCCAAGGCTGCGTCCGAACCCCTCATCAAGCTGCTCAAGAGCGCTGTCGCCAACGCTGAGAACAACTTCAGCATGGATACCGGCAAGCTCTACGTCAGCGAAGTCTACGCCACCGGCGGCCCGATCCTCAAGCGTATGATCCCCGCCAGCAAGGGCCGCGGCTATCGCATCAACAAGCGTACCTCTCACGTCACGCTCGCCGTGGCGGAGAAAGAATAAAGGGAGGAGACAGTTTTATGGGACAGAAAGTTAATCCCCACGGCATGCGCGTTGGCGTCATCAAAGACTGGGACTCCCGTTGGTATGCCAAGGACGAGAAGGTCGGCGACCTGATCGTTGAAGATTACAACATCCGCAAGTTCCTCAAGAAGACCCTGTACGGCGCGGGCGTGCCCAAGATCGAGATCGAGCGCTCCAACGACGTCGTCACCCTGTTCGTGCACTGCGCGCGTCCGGGTATGGTCATCGGCAAGGACGGCGCTGAGGTCGAGAAGGTCCGCGCCGCGGTCGAAGCCATGATCGGCAAGAAGGTCAAGCTCAACATCGTTGAGGTCCGCTCTCCCGACATGGACGCTCAGCTCGTCGCTGAGAACATCGCCCAGCAGCTTGAGAAGCGTATTTCTCACCGCCGCGCGATGAAGAACGCCATGGGCCGCGCCATGCGCGCCGGCGCCAAGGGCATCAAGTGCTGCTGCACCGGTCGTCTCGGCGGCCGCGAGATCGCGGGCGTTGAGCACTATCACGAGGGCACCATTCCCCTGCAGACCATCCGTGCCGACATCGACTACGGCTTCGCTGAGGCTGCCACCACCTTCGGCCGCATCGGCGTCAAGGTCTGGATCTACAAGGGCGAGGTCCTCACCCAGACCCTGCGCACCACTCCCCGCACGCTGGACACCACCAAGCCTTACGAGGAGCGCCGCGAGCGTCGTCCCCGTCGTGACGGCGAGCGTCGTCCCCGTCGTGACGGCCAGAGCTTCCAGCGCCGCGACGGCCAGAATGGCTTCAACCGCAATGGCGGCCGTCCCCAGGGCGATCGTCCCCAGGGCGGCTTCCGCAAGCCCGCAGAGAATAAGGAAGGAGGGGCTCACTAATGCTTCTGCCGAAGAGAGTAAAGTATCGTCGCGTGCAGCGCGGCCGTATGACCGGTAAGGCCATGCGCGGCAACACCGTCACCTACGGTGAATTCGGTCTTGTCGCCACTGAGCCCGCCTGGATCACCAGCAATCAGATCGAGGCCGCCCGTATCGCCATGACCCGTTACACCAAGCGTGGCGGTCAGGTCTGGATCAAGATCTTCCCCGATAAGCCCGTCACTCAGAAGCCGGCTGAGACCCGTATGGGTTCCGGTAAGGGCTCCCCTGAGTATTGGGTTGCCGTTGTTAAGCCCGGCCGTGTCATGTTTGAGATCGCCGGCGTCCCCGAAGATGTCGCCCGCGAGGCGCTCCGTCTGGCCAGCCACAAGCTGCCCATCAAGACGAAGATCGTCAAGCGCGAGGACACCGAGACCCAGGAAGTAGGTGAATGAAGATGAAGGCAAGTGAAGTTCGTGCAATGAGCGTCGCTCAGCTCAATGAGAAGCTCGACGCCCTGAAGAAGGATCTGTTTTTCCTGCGTATGCAGCACGCGACCAATCAGCTTGACAATCCTCAGAAGCTCGTTGAGACCAAGCGTGATATTGCCCGAGTCAAAACCATGATCCGTGAAAAGGAGGAGAAGTAACATGGAAGAGAAGAGAATTTCCTCCCGTAAGGTCCGCGTGGGCAAGGTCGTCTCCGACAAGATGGATAAGACCGTCGTCGTCGCCATCGCCGACCGCGTCGCTCACCCCCTGTACAAGAAGATCGTCGGCCGCACCTATAAGCTCAAGGCCCACGATGAGAACAACGAATGCGGTATCGGCGATACCGTTAAGGTGATGGAGACCCGCCCCCTGTCCAAGGACAAGCGCTGGCGCGTGGTCGAGATCGTCGAAAAGGCTAAGTAAGGAGGTACCGGAAGTATGATTCAGCAAGAGAGTTTCCTCAAGGTTGCCGATAATACCGGTGCCAAGGAAATCAAGTGCATCCGTGTGCTCGGCGGCTCCAGCCGTAAGTACGGCAACATCGGCGACGTGATCGTTGCCTCTGTTCGTAAGGCTACCCCCGGCGGCACGGTCAAGAAGGGCGAGGTCGTCAAGGCCGTTATCGTCCGCAGCGCCAAGGGCGTCCGCCGCAACGACGGCACCTATGTCCGCTTTGACGAGAACGCTGCCGTCCTCATCAAGGACGACAAGAATCCCCGCGGCACCCGTATCTTTGGGCCCGTCGCCCGTGAGCTGCGCGACAAGGATTACATGAAGATCCTGTCCCTCGCTCCCGAAGTTGTGTAAGGAGGGCTTGAAGAAATGGCTATGAATGTGAAAAAGGGCGATACCGTTATCGTCCTGTCCGGCAAGGACAAGGGCAAGCAGGGCAAGGTGCTCGGCACCGTTCCCAGCGAAGCCAAGGTCGTGGTCGAGGGCATCAACAAGGTGACCTGCCACATCAAGCCCCGCAAGCAGGGCGAGACCGGCGGCATCGTGGAGCGCGAAGCGGCTCTGTATGCCTCCAAGGTCCAGGTGGTCTGCCCCAAGTGCGGCAAGGGCACCCGCGTCGCCCACAAGGTCGAGGGCGGCAAGAAGACCCGCGTCTGCAAGAAGTGCGGCGCTGAGCTGTAAGAAAGGAGAGTCGTAACACTATGGCAAGACTGAAAGACAAGTACGTTGCGGAAGTGGCGCCCGCTCTCTTTAAGAAGTTCGGCTACACCTCCACCATGCAGGTCCCCAAGATCGAGAAGGTCGTCGTCAACGTCGGCTGCGGCGAGGCTCGCGAGAACGCGAAGGTCCTCGAGGCCGTCGTCCGTGACCTCTCCACCATCACCGGCCAGAAGGCCATCATCACCAACGCCAAGAAGTCCGTTGCGAACTTCAAGCTGCGTGAAGGTATGCCCGTCGGCGCGAAGGTCACCCTCCGCGGCGATAAGATGTGGGAGTTCCTCGATCGTCTCTTTAACGTGGCGCTTCCCCGTGTCCGCGACTTCCGCGGCATCAGCGCGAACGCCTTTGATGGCCGCGGCAACTATGCCCTCGGCATCAAGGAGCAGCTGATCTTCCCCGAGATCGAGTACGACAAGATCGACAAGATCCGCGGCATGGACATCGTCATCTGCACCACCGCGCAGACCGACGAAGAAGCCCGCGAGCTGCTGACCCTGGTCGGCGCTCCCTTTGAACGCTAAGTAGGAGGATATGTGAAATGGCTAAGAAATCTATGATTCTCAAGCAGCAGGCTCCTGCTAAGTTCTCCACCCGCAAGTACAACCGCTGCAAGATCTGCGGCCGTCCCCACGCCTATCTGCGTGACTACGGCGTCTGCCGTATCTGCTTCCGCGAGCTGGCGTACAAGGGCGAGATCCCCGGCGTCCGCAAAGCCTCTTTCTAAGTCTTTTTCCGCCATACTTCGTTGAAGCTCCTTGCTGTACACAAAGTACAGCGGCGTCGCTTCGCCTCGTCTGACGAAAAAATCTCAGGAAGGACCGTTTAGGAGAGCCTGCTCTCCGCCCCAACTCTTAACCACGAGCGTTGTGATATGGACGCTCTGGCGATAAGGATCGCGAAAGGTCACTGTCAATTACGCGTGGTCACACGCGTGTGGGCACGCTCCAAATTGGCAGTGATACCTCGTGACCGAAACGGAGGAAACTCCGTAACTCTAAATTAGGAGGATTTACACTATGCATATCACCGATCCCATTGCGGATATGCTCACCCGTATCCGCAACGCCAACAGTGCCCGTCACGACACCGTTGACGTTCCCGCCTCCAACATGAAGAAGAGCATTGCTCAGATCCTGCTGGATGAGGGCTATATCAAGAGCTATCAGATCGTTGACGATGGTACTCAGGGCGTTATTCACATCACCCTGAAGTACAACGGCAAGGACAAGGTCATCACCGGCCTCCGCCGCGTCAGCAAGCCCGGCCTGCGTGTTTACGTCGGCGCGGACGAGCTGCCCCGCGTTCTCCGCGGCCTCGGCATTGCCATCGTCTCCACCTCTAAGGGCGTTATGACCGACAAGGCTGCTCGCGCGGCTCACGTCGGCGGCGAAGTCCTTGCGTTCGTGTGGTAAGGAGGGTATTGAACAATGAGTCGAATTGGTAGAATGCCCGTGCACATTCCCGCCGGTGTCGAAGTCACCATCGGCGAGGGCAACCTTGTCACCGTCAAGGGCCCCAAGGGTTCCCTGACCCAGCAGCTTTATCCCACGATGACTCTCACCCAGGAAGCCGGCGTCGTTCACGTCGCGCGTCCCAACGATGAGAAGGAAAACCGCGCTCTCCACGGCCTGACCCGCGCGCTGCTCCACAACATGGTGGTCGGCGTCAGCGAGGGCTACAAGAAGGAGCTCGAGATCAACGGCGTCGGTTACCGTGCCGCCAAGGAGGGCAGCAAGCTCATCCTGACCATCGGTTACTCCCACCCCGTTGAGGTGCCCGAGATCGAGGGCATCACCATCGAGGTCCCCGCGCAGAACAAGATCGTCATTCACGGCTGCGACAAGCAGAAGGTCGGTCAGTTCGCCGCGGAGGTCCGCGAGAAGCGTCCTCCCGAGCCGTACAAGGGCAAGGGCATCAAGTATGCGGATGAAGTCATTCGCCGCAAGGTCGGTAAGACTGGCGCCAAGAAGTAAGGAGGTGTGCCGATATGATTAAAAGACCCGATACTAACGCGCAGCGCATTAAGCGCCATAAGAGAGTGCGTGCGAAGATCTCCGGCACTCCCGAGCGTCCCCGTCTGAACGTGTTCCGCAGCGAGAAGAACATCTATGCCCAGATCATCGACGATGTCGCGGGCAACACTCTCGTTGCGGCGTCCTCTCTGGACAAAGAGATCGAAGGCAACGGCGGCAACAAGGCTGCTGCCCGCGCCGTTGGCAAGCTGGTCGCTGAGCGCGCCAAGGCCAAGGGCATCGACGTGGTCGTGTTCGACCGCGGCGGTTACCTGTACCATGGTCGTGTTGCTGAGCTGGCCGAAGGCGCCCGTGAGGGCGGTCTGGAATTCTAAGAAGGAGGAACAACGAAATGCCCAGATTTGAACGTGAACCGAGCGAATACATGGAAAAGCTCGTTGCCCTCAACCGTGTTTCCAAGACCGTTAAGGGCGGCCGTGTCATGAAGTTCTCCGCGCTGATGGTCGTCGGCGACGGAAAAGGCAAGGTCGGTTACGGCCTTGGCAAAGCTGCTGAAGTTCCCGAAGCGATCCGCAAGGGTCTGGAGGCTGCCAAGAAGAACATGGTCACCGTGACCCTGTCCGGCACCACCATTCCTCACGAGACCATCGGTGAGTTCGGCGCGGGCCGCGTGCTCATGAAGCCCGCCGCCCCCGGTACCGGCGTCATCGCCGGCGGCGCTGTGCGTGCCGTCGTCGAGGCTGCGGGTATCAAGGATATTCGTACCAAGTGCCTGCGCTCCAACAACGCCAATAACGTTGTCGGCGCCGCTTTCGAGGGCCTGAAGGCTATGCGTAGCCCCGAGCAGGTCGCCAAGATCCGCGGCAAGAGCGTGGAAGAAATCGTGGGATAAGGAGGCAGTAAACATGGCTAATCTGAACGTCAAGCTCGTCAAGAGCCTCAATGGCAGACTGGAAAAGCACATCGCCACTGCCAACTCCCTCGGCCTGCGCAAGATCGGCGACGCCACCGTGCAGCCCGATAACGATCAGACCCGCGGCAAGATCGCCCAGATCGGCTACCTGCTGCAGGTCACCGAAGAAAAGTAAGGAGGAGCTGTCTAATGAAGTTACATGAACTGTCTCCTGCCGCCGGCTCCACCAAAGAGGCTTACCGCAAGGGTCGCGGTGCCGGTTCCGGCAACGGCAAGACCGGCGGCCGCGGTCACAAGGGTCAGAAGGCCCGCAGCGGCGGCGGTGTCCGCATCGGCTTTGAAGGCGGCCAGATGCCTCTGGCGCGCCGTACCCCGAAGCGCGGCTTCAACAACATTTTTGCAAAGCCCTATGAGATCATCAACCTCAGCGCACTCAACGTGTTCGAGGACGGTGAGACCGTCAACGCCGAGGCTCTGCTTGCCAAGGGTATCCTGAACAAGTGCGAGTACGGCTACAAGGTCCTTGGCAACGGCAAGGTCACGAAGAAGGTCAACGTGGAGGCTTCTGCTTTCTCCGCTTCTGCCAAGGAGGCTATCGAGGCAGCAGGCGGAAAGGCAGAGGTGATCTAAGTGATCCAGACGATCCGTAAAGCTTGGGGCATCCCCGAACTGCGCAAGAAGATCGTATTCACTCTGCTGATCCTGCTCATCTTCCGCGTCGGTAACGCGATCCCCACCCCCTATATCAACACGGAGCTGCTCGGTGCCTACATTGATTCCACCGGCGGCAGTCTCCTGAGCCTCTACAATGTGATGTCCGGCGGCGCCTTCGCGCAGGCTACGGTCTTCGCCCTCGGTGTGCAGCCCTACATCAACAGCTCGATCATCATCCAGCTGCTGACCATCGCCATCCCCGCCCTCGAGCGTCTCGCCCGTGACGGCGGCGAGGCGGGCAAGAAGAAGATCGCCTCCATCACGCGCTACGCGACGGTCGCCATCGCTCTTCTCCAGGCCTTCGGCTACTACATGATCTGCAAGAACTACGGCATCCTCGAGCAGTCCGGCATTTGGCCGGCTCTGGTCATCATCGTGACCCTCGTCGCCGGTTCGTCCTTCGTCATGTGGCTCGGCGAGCAGGTCAACGAGTTCGGTATCGGCAACGGCATCTCCATGATCCTCTTCGCCGGTATCCTCGCCCGTATCCCCACCGCGTTCACCACCGGCCGCTACTTCGTTGCTCAGAAGGGCAGCATCGGCTACCTGTGGCTGGCGCTGGTGCTCCTCGGCATCCTTGCGATGATCGTCCTCATCGTCCACGTCAACGGCGCCGAGCGCCGTATCCCCGTGCAGTACGCGAAGCGTCAGGTCGGCCGCAAGATGTACGGCGGCCAGGCATCCACCCTTCCCATGAAGGTCAATATGTCCGGCGTTCTGCCCATCATCTTCGCGCAGTCCATCGCTTCTCTGCCTGCCACGGTCTGGGCCTTTGTCGGCACCCCCGACAAGGATACCAGCCCCGTCGCTTACTCCATCTACAGCGCGATCGACACGAAGTCCGTTCTTTACCTGATCGTGTACTTCCTGATGATCATCGGCTTCAGCTACTTCTACGCTACCATTCAGTTCAACCCCGTTGAGATCTCCAACAACCTCAAGAAGAACGGCGGCTTCATCCCCGGCTTCCGTCCGGGCCAGCCCACCAGCCAGTTCATCGCGAAGGTGCTCAACAAGGTCACGCTGTTCGGTGCGATCTACCTCGGCATCGTGGCCATCGCGCCGCTGATCGTCGGCAAGGCTCTGGATAACTACAGCCTCGCCATCGGCGGCACCTCGGTCATCATCGTTGTCGGTGTTGCGCTGGAGACCGTTCAGGCTTTGGAGTCCCAGATGCTGATGCGTCAGTACAAGGGCTTCCTCGAGTAAGAAAGGCGAAAACATGAAACTGATTTTATTGGGCGCTCCCGGCGCGGGAAAGGGCACACAGGCCGCGATCCTCGCCGCCGAGCTCGGGATCCCGACGATCTCCACCGGAAACATTCTGCGCGCGGCCATCAAAAACGGCACGCCGACGGGAATGAAGGCCAAGACCTATATGGATGAAGGCCATCTGGTGCCCGATGAGGTCATCATCGGCATTATCACCGAGCGTCTTGCCGAATCCGATTGTGCGAAGGGCTACATCCTCGACGGTGTGCCCCGCACGATCGCGCAGGCGGAAGCGCTCGAGGCAGCCGGTATCCGGTTCGATCATGTCGTTTCCCTCGAGGTCTCCGACGAGACCATCGAGGAGCGCATGAGCGGACGCAGGGTGTGCGAGCACTGCGGCGCGAGCTACCATATCAAGGCGGTTCCGCCCAGGACCGAGGGCGTCTGCGACGTCTGCGGCGGCAAGCTCGTCACCCGTAAGGATGATGCACCGGAGACGGTGAAGAACCGTCTTGCGGTCTATCATAGGGAGACGGAACCGCTCAAGGACTTCTATAAGTCCCGCAGCGTTCTGTACCCGGTGGAGGATATGGGCTCGGTCGAGGCCACCTCCAAGGCGATCCTCGCCGTGCTGAAATGAGAGGTGTACAATGATCACTTTGAAATCGGCACACGAGATCGAATTGATGCGCCGAGCGGGAAAAATTACCGCGGCTGCCCGTGCGTTAGCAGGGGAAATGGTAAAGCCCGGCGTAACAACCCACGAAATTGACAAAGCAGTGTACAGGTTCATCAAATCGCAGGGAGCCGAGCCGTCGTTCCTCAATTACAGCGGCTATCCGGCCAGCGTCTGCGTCAGCGTGAACGATGAGATCATCCACGGCATCCCGGGTCCCCGGGTGCTCAAGGAGGGCGACATCGTGAGCGTGGATGTGGGCGCCTACATCGGCGGCTTCCACGGCGACTGCGCGGCCACTTACCCCTGCGGAAAAATTTCCGCCGAGGCTCAGCGGCTCATCGACGTCACACAGCAGAGCTTCTTCGAAGGCATCCGATTCGCCCGCGAGGGCCAGCGCCTTTCGGACATCTCTGCGGCGGTGCAGAAATACGTTGAGGACAATGGCTACAGCGTCGTGCGCGAGTATGTCGGTCACGGTATCGGCAGAAAGATGCACGAGAGCCCCGAGGTGCCGAACTTCGGCGTGCCGGGCCACGGTCCGAGACTGCTGCGCGGCATGACGATCGCAGTCGAACCCATGGTGAACGCAGGTGGCGCGGCAGTCCGGGTCATGCCGGACGGCTGGACCGTCAGGACCCAAGACGGTTCGCTTGCCGCACACTACGAAAACACGATCCTCATCACCGACGGCGAAGCGGAGCTTCTGACGCTTCCCGAGATCTGAGGACGTGCGGATGGACATTGCGAAGAGCGACCTTGTTTTAGCGACGGCGGGCAGGGAGAAGGGCAAGCTCTTCTTCGTTGTGGATATTCAGAACGAATATCTTCTGCTCGCGGACGGCAAGTCCAGACGGCTCGAAGCTCCCAAGCGCAAGAAGTGCAGGCACGTTCAGCGCGCGGGAGCCGCGCCGGGGGAACTCGCCGCAAAGCTCAGAAGCAGCGAGATCATTACAAACAGTGAGCTTCGTAAAGCCCTCGCCGTCTATCGCGGCGAGCACGGTAATCAAGACCAGGAGGGATCAACACTTTGGCAAAATCCGACATGATCGAAGTGGAAGGCACTGTCGTTGAGGCGATGCCCAACACCACATTCCAAGTAGACATTGGAAATGGACACACGATATTGGCGCATATTTCCGGAAAGCTCAGAATGAATTTCATCAGGATCCTGCCAGGTGACAAGGTCACGGTGGAGATGTCTCCCTACGACCTGACCCGCGGTCGCATTACCTGGCGTACTAAGTAATGGAGGTTTATCGACATGAAAGTAAGACCGTCCGTGAAGCCCATGTGCGAGAAGTGCAAGATCATTCGTCGTAAAGGCCGTGTCATGGTCATTTGCGAGAATCCCAAGCACAAGCAGCGCCAGGGCTAAGACTTAATTGGAGGTTAAAGAGTATGGCACGTATTGCCGGTATTGACCTGCCCAAGGATAAGCGAATCGAAATCGGTTTGACTTACATCTACGGCATTGGCAGAAAGAGCGCTCAGGACATTCTGGCGCAGACAGGCATTAACCCCGACACCCGCGTCAAGGATCTGACCGACGCGGAAGAGGCCAAGCTGCGTGAGGCCATCGACCACGGCTACATGGTCGAGGGCGACCTGCGCCGCCAGACCGCGCTCGACATCAAGCGTCTGAGCGAGATCGGCTGCTATCGCGGCACCCGTCATCGCCGCGGCCTGCCCGTTCGCGGTCAGCGCAGCAAGACCAACGCACGCACCCGCAAGGGCCCCAAGAAGACCATTGCGAACAAGAAGAAGTAAGGAGGGAGAATAGAATATGGCTACTGCTAAGGCTAACGGCAAGAAGGTTATCCGCCGCCGTCGCGAAAAGAAGAACATTGAGCGTGGACAGGTCCACATTCGTTCTTCCTTCAACAACACCATGGTCACGGTGACCGACTCTCAGGGCAACGCCCTTTCCTGGGCTTCCTCCGGTGGTCTCGGTTTCCGCGGCAGCAAGAAGTCCACTCCCTTCGCCGCGCAGAGCGCTGCTGAGACGGCGGCTACCGCCGCTATGGAGCATGGTCTCAAGACCGTCGAGGTCTTTGTCAAGGGTCCCGGTCAGGGTCGTGAAGCGGCCATCCGCGCCCTGCAGGCTGTGGGTCTCGAGGTCACCATGATCAAGGACGTTACGCCGATTCCTCACAATGGCTGCCGTCCCCCGAAGCGCCGCCGCGTTTAATCGAAAGAGGAGGTAACAAGCAATATGGCTAAGAATATGCAGCCGATCGCCAAGCGCTGCAAGGCTTTAGGCATTTCTCCTGCCGTTATGGGTTATGCGAAGAAGACCACGAACCGCAACCCCGGCAGCCAGATGAAGAGAAAAAAGAGCGAGTATGGCATCCAGCTTGCTGAGAAGCAGAAGGTCAAGTTCATCTACGGTATCCTGGAAAAGCAGTTCCATGATTACTATGAGAAGGCCGCTGCGGCTCCCGGCAAGACCGGTGACAACCTGCTCATCACCGTCGAGCGCCGTCTGGACAACGTCGTCTATCGCATGGGCTTTGCGATGACCCGCCGTCAGGCCCGTCAGCTCGTCAGCCACGCCCACTTCACCGTCAACGGCAAGAAGGTCAACATTCCTTCCTACCTCGTCAAGGCCGGCGATGTGATCGAGGTCGCAGAGAGCAGCCGCTCCGCCGAGTGCTTCAAGCGCCTGCTGGGTCAGGACGCGCCCGTGTTCCTGCAGCCCGTGTGGATGGAGCGCGAGAAGAATGCTCTCAAGGGCACCATCACTCGTCTTCCCGCCCGCGAGGAGATCGACGTTCCTGTTGAGGAGCACCTCATCGTTGAGTTGTACTCCAAGTAATCGGAGGATACCCTCAATAATGATAGGAATTGCCGGCGGGGCGCAGCAATGCGCCACCGCAATGAGAAGATGAAGGAGGGTAACTGCATGATTGAAATTGAAAAGCCCCAGATCGAGTGTATCGAAGACTCCGCAAACAGCTCTTACGGCAAGTACGTTGTCGAGCCTTTGGAGCGTGGATACGGCATTACGCTGGGCAACGCCCTGCGCCGCATTATGCTCTCTTCGCTCCCCGGCACCGCAGCTACCGCCATCAAGATCGCCGGTGTGCAGCATGAGTTCTCCACCATCCCCGGCGTCAAGGAGGATGTGACGGAGATCGTCCTCAACGTCAAGAGCCTGATCACCAAGCTCCACAACGCGGAGGGCACCAAGACGGTCTTCATCGAGGCCACCGGTCCCTGCGAGGTCAAGGCCGGCGACATCAAGTGCGACAGCGAGGTCGAGGTCCTCAATCCCGACCTGCACATCGCAACGCTCGACGCCGGAGCGACACTCAACATGGAGCTGACGCTCAGCCACGGCCGCGGCTATGTCCCCGCTGACCGCAACAAGCCGGCGCAGACCACGATCGGCCTCATTCCGGTCGATTCGATCTACACGCCTGTTTACAAGGTCAACTACACCGTGGAAAACACCCGCGTGGGCAACATGACCGACTTCGACAAGCTGACGCTCGAGGTCTGGACCGACGGCACCATCTCGTCCCGTGACGCGGTGTCCCTCGGTGCCAAGATCCTCTGCGATCACTTTGCTCTCTTCACCGACCTGTCCGACGCTATGGGCGGCAAGTCCACCGTCGTCGAGAAGGCCGAGACCCAGCGCGACAAGGTGCTGGAGCTGACCATCGAGGAGCTCGATCTCTCCGTGCGCAGCTTCAACTGCCTCAAGCGCGCCAACATCAACACCGTCGAGGACTTGATCTCCAAGACCGAGGACGATATGATGAAGGTCCGCAACCTGGGCCGCAAGAGCCTCGAAGAGGTCATCAACAAGCTGGCTATGATGGGCCTGTCCCTCGCCAGCGACGACAACAACTGACAGGGGCTGTCGCCTGCGGCAGCGCCGCAGGACGAAGACCCGCTAACTTATCCTGATAAGGAGGAAAACCAACATGCCCGGAACTCGTAAGCTCGGTAAGACTACCGATCAGCGTATGGCGATGCTCCGTCAGCAGGTCACCGACCTTCTGGACAACGGCAAGATGGAAACGACCGTCACCCGCGCCAAGGAGATCAAGCCCCTGGCTGAGAAGATGATCACCCTCGGCAAGAAGGGCGATCTGGCGGCTTATCGTCAGGCGATGGCTTTCATCACCCGCGAAGACGTCTGCAAGAAGACCTTCAAGGAGCTGGCCCCCGCCTATGCTGAGCGCAATGGCGGCTATACCCGCATCGTCCGCACCGGCGTTCGCCGCGGCGACGCTGCTGAGACGGCCATCATCGAGCTGGTCTAAGCATAACAGCGTAAGTAAAAAGTCCTTTTGTATGGCAGATCGCGAAGCCATACAAAAGGACTTTTTATGCTTCTCTGCCGCATGGTCGGAAACGCCTGTTTTCCTTGCGGCGCAAAACGCCCTCTGTTGCACGCCGCAGTGCATCGGAGGGAAAAGAACGATCCGCGGCCCGTCCCGCAGGGATAAGCGCGCCGCCGGGCGCATAAGCTCCTCCGAGGGGGCGATGGAATGACAAGGAAAAAGCGGCGGGCGCTGCTGTGTATGCTCGCCGTACCGCTGCTGGCGCTTGCGCCGCGTTCGGAGGAAAGTCTGCCGGCCTCTGCCGCGGAGCCGGCGGCTGTGCCGGAGAAATATGTGGCGCTGACCTTCGACGACGGCCCATGGCCCGAGACCACCGAGCAGCTGCTCGACGGCCTCGCGGAGCGGGGCGCCAAGGCGACCTTCTTCCTGATCGGCGAGCAAATCGCCGGGCATGAGGACACCGTGCGCCGCATGGCGGACGAGGGGCATCAGGTCGGCAGCCATACCTTTACGCACATGGATCTCAGCCGCGGCGACCCCGCCGAGCGCCTGCGCGAGATCGCTGCGACCGATGAGACGCTGCGCGCGCTTCTTGGCGACGGAGTCTATTGGCTCCGCCCGCCGTGGGGCTTTCTCGCCCCGCAGACCGCCGCGGCGGTCGAGGTGCCGATGGTCTACTGGTCGCTGGATACGGAGGACTGGCGCAGGCTGGACGCCGACGCCGTAGCGCAGGACATCATCGACCATGCCCGCGACGGCGACATCATTCTCCTGCACGACCCTTACACCACAAGCGTCGAGGCGGCGCTGCGCGCCATCGACGCCCTGACCCCGCAGGGCTACCGCTTTGTCACCTTAGAGGAGCTCTTTCGGCAAAAGGGTGTCGAGCCGGAGCCGGGAAAGCTCTACATCCGTCCCGACGAGCTCAAGCGGATCGCGTGAGACAGAGAAAAAGAGCTGCCGAAGCGAGGCTCCGGCAGCTCTTTTTGATTACAGTTTGTCGAATATGCGCGAAAAATTACAGCATGTTGAGAACGAGCGTCAGGACGATGAACGCAGCGCCGACCCACTTGGTCGCGCGGGCGAGCTTGGCGTCCATGCTCTTGGCCTTGTTCTTCGCCATAAAGGAATCGGCCACGCCGCCGATGGCGCCGCTCAGGCCGGCGGACTTGCCGCTCTGGAAGAGCACGATGCCGATGACGATCAGACCGCAGATGAGCTGAAGAATGGTGATAAACAGTTCCATAACAGGAGACCTCCAATCAGTTGATAAACGCAGAACGCGCTGTATTCACAGGATGTAATCATACCACAGTCCCGGACAAAAAGCAAGCGGAAATTAGCAGTTTTTCACCCAAAACGCAGCGAATGTGCAAAGCCTCAAGGGACCTTGCACATTCGCAGTAAGCTCCGGCGGGAAGGAAGATCGGGATGGGGGTGGCCGGAGTTTCCTCGGTAGCGGGTAAATATGAATTTATATTCGCGAATCAAAATGATGACATAGTATAAGAGGATATTCATGCAAAGTCAATCGGTTTGATATTCAAAATTCACGCACAATAATTAAATTTTCTTATGCAAAATGACAAGAATCCGTTGCAGATGCAAAAGAGACTTGCAATCCAAAAAGAAAAGAGATAAAATACGAAAAACTTGAGTGAATACCGAATGAAAATACGCAAAACGGCTGTATACGCCGAATGAAATCTCAAAAGTACAAGGGCACATCTCGGCTCGTTCGCGAGATGTGCGGGAAGTGAGGATCGGATATGAATACGACCTACGGAGTGCTCAACAACTCAAGCCTGATCATTGATACCGACAAGCTGCGCGAAAACGTGCGCACGATCCTGCGCTCGCTCCCGGCGGGGACAAAGCTCATCCCCGTCGTCAAGGACGACGCCTACGGCATGGGAATGGTCGGCGTCGCGCGGACGCTCAGCGCCTTTCCGGAGATCGGCTGCTTTGCCGTCGCCAACGTCTCCGAGGGCGTGACGCTGCGCCGTGAGGGCATCCGTCAGGACATCCTGATCATGGGCAGCACGCTGCCGTTCCAGTATGCGCCTGCGGTCGAATGTGATCTGACCGTGACCGTCTCGCGCCTCGGCATGGTGCCGGCGCTTGCGGAGGTCTGCAAGGCGCAGAGCAAGCCGCTGAACGTGCAGATCAAGCTGGAGACCGGTATGCACCGCATCGGCGTGGAGCCGGGCGAGGAGCTCGCCGCGCTGATCGGGGAGCTCAAGGCGGCGCAGGAGTGGGTCCATGTCACCGGCGCGTTCTCTCATTTCGCGTGGCCCGGCAACGCCGAGGTCTGCGAGGCGCAGTATAAGAAGCTGCTTGCCGGCGTGGAGCAGCTCAAGGCGGCGGGCATTCCGGTCCCGATGTGCCACATCAGCGCCTCGGAGAGTTCCGAGCTTTTCCCGCAGTACGCGCTCGACGCCGTGCGCATTGGCCGCCGGCTCTATATGGACCATCCGAAAAAGCCGCTCGGCAACATTCAGGAGGTCGTCTCCTGGCGCAGTTACCTCACCAACGTCAAGCAGCGCCGCGCGGGCGACTCGCTCGCCTACTTCGGCAAGTACGTTCTGGATAAGGATACCGTCGTGGCGACTGTCGGCGTCGGCTACGGCGACGGCCTGAACGAAAAGCTCGTGGCGTGCCACGCGCCGGTGCTCGTGGGCGGCAAGCGCTGCCCGCTGCTGGCGTGCTGCATGGACCAGTGCTTCGTGGACGTCACCGGTGTAGAGGATGCCAAGGTCGGCGACGAGATCACCTTCTTCGGCTATGACAGCGACGGCAACTTCCTCTCCTCGCAGGAAACGGCGAACCTCATCGGCGACGACGAGGGCTGCGGCCTGACCTCCGCGCTGATGCACCGCGTCGCCCGCGTATTCCACTGATTTCCGCGCGGCGTGTGCCGCATGTGCCAGTGAACGGTTATTTTTGCATACATCGTTGCATAATTTTTGATATTACGGTATAATAGCCGCAGAACCACGCATGAAATAACATACGGTGGGGGTAGGCTATGAAGAGCAAGCGACAGGAGAAGATCCTTGAACTGATCGCGCAGTACGCGATCGAAACGCAGGAGGAGCTGCTCGAGCGGCTTTCCGAATGCGGCATCCCCAGCACACAGGCGACCGTTTCCCGCGACATCAAGCAGCTGCACCTGTATAAAGAGCCGTGCGGCGGCGGACGCTACCGCTACGCCTCCTCGGCGCGCTCGACGGGCTGCGACTTTAACGACCGGCTCCAGCGCATCCTGCGCGAGTGCAGCCTGAGTGTGGACTGCGCGCAGAACCTTGTGGTCCTCAAGACGATGCCGGGGCTTGCCAGCGCGGCGGGCGCAGCTTTCGACGCGATGGACGATCTGCCCGCCATGATCGGCTGCGTCTGCGGCGACGATACGGTGCTCGTCGTCATGCGGGACGAAGCCTCGGCGCAGAGCTTCTGCGAGGAGCTGAGCGGACTGTGCAAGTAAAAAACGATCGGAAAAGGCAAGGCGTTCGCCTTGCCTTTTCTCCTGCCCTGTGCTATAGTTTTCCGAGAATCTCAGGAAGGCAGGTCACGCCATGAAAGCAGAAAGAGCCTATCCCCGCTTCACCATCACCGCCAAGGGGACCCGCTGGGTCGAGGGCGGCCACCCGTGGATCTACGCGCAGGAGATCGTCTCCGCGCCCGAGGGCGTGGAAAACGGCGCGCTCGTGGACGCGATGAGCGAGAAAGGGAAATATCTTGGCAGCGGCTTTTTCTCCCGCGAGAGCAAGATCCGTATCCGTCTGCTCTCCCGCAACGCGAACGACCGCTTCGACGCGGACTTCTGGCGCCGCCGCATCCGCTACGCCTGGGACTACCGCAAGACGGTCATGGGCGCGGACGTATCCTGCTGCCGCGTCATCTTCGGCGAGGCGGACGGCTTCCCCGGCCTGACGGTGGACCGCTTTGAAAACCTGCTCGTCACGCAGACCCTCTCCGTCGGCATGGAGCGCATCAAGGAGATGCTTTTCCCGCTGCTCGTCGAGGTTCTCGCCGAGGACGGCGTTGTGACCGACGGCGTTTTCGAGCGCAACGACGCGGCCATCCGCGCCCTTGAGGGTATGGAGCAGGGGAAGGGCTGGTTCCCGCTCGAGGGCAGGGACGTGCCCGCGAGCGCCGTGACGGAGATCTGCGAGAACGGCGTCTATTACCGCGTGGACGTGGAGAATGGCCAGAAGACCGGCTTCTTCCTCGACCAGAAGTATAACCGCCTCGCGGTCGCGCGCCTTGCCCGCGGCCGCCGCGTGCTCGACTGCTTCACCCACACCGGCTCCTTTGCGCTCAATGCCGCGCGGGGCGGCGCGGAGCACGTCACCGCCGTGGACATCTCGCAGAGCGCCATCGACATGGCCCGCGCGAACGCCGTGCGCAACGGGCTGGAGGGCCGCATGGACTTCCTGACCGCGGACGTGTTCGACCTTCTCACCGAGCTGGAGAAAAAGGGCGGCAAGCCGTATGACTTTATCATCCTCGACCCGCCGGCCTTCACCAAGTCGCGCAAAACGGTGAAAAGCGCCGAGCGCGGCTATAAGGACATCAACCTCCGCGCCCTGCGGCTGCTGCCGCGCGGCGGCTACTTCGCCACCGCCTCGTGCAGCCACTTCATGCCGAGCGAGCTGTTTGAAAAAATGCTGCGCTCCGCCGCGCTGGACGCGGGCGTGGAGCTGCGCCAGATCGAGGCCCGTCAGCAATCCCCCGACCATCCGATCCTCTGGAACGTGCCGGAGACGGACTACCTCAAATTCTACCTCTTTCAGGTGGTGTAAAGGAGAAGCGCCATGTACCATTGCTTTCGCCTGCATCGCGGCGACGATCTGTATGAGAGCATCCAACGCTATGCCGACGCGCATCATATCGCCGCGGGCGTCGTGCTCTCCGCCGTCGGCTGCGTCTACCGCTGGGAGCTGCGCGACGCGAGCGGCGTCGATGTGCAGAGCGGCACGGAGGATGTGGAGATCGTCTCGCTCATGGGCACGGTCAGCGAGCACGGCAGCCACCTGCACGCGAGCCTTGCCCGCCGTGACCTGAGTGTGTTCGGCGGACACCTGCGCCCCGGCTGCCTTGTGAACACCACGGCGGAGATCGTCCTCGCCGAGCTGCCGGACACCGTCTTTACCCGCGAGCGCGACGAGGCGACCGGCTACGAGGAGCTGGCGATCCGGAAAATTGATAGACAATTCTAATTGATCTGCATCTTCGATAGAAAACTTAAATACATCGCCAAATCCGGGCGCAAAAAAGAGAAAAATTTGGCGGATTTGAACAATTCCCGAAAAAGAGAAAGAAAACGGCTGCTTTGCAGCCGTTTTCTCCTCTCTCCGTTCAGAGCGCGTTAAAATCCCTGTTGACAAGCGGCGAAAAGGCGGGTATCCTGTCCTTAGTTCGTAGAAGCCCCTTGAATCCGCAGGGAGACTGGGGGTGGAGATGGCTCTGGAAAATCTCAGCAATGAGTGCCGAAGGTGTAAGGCTCCGCGCGGGTTGAATCTCTCAGGCAAAGAGGACAGGGCAGGAAACCGTTATGCGGTTTTGCTGCGCTGTTTTTTCATGGATGGGAACTTGGATCAGGGCTGTCGATTTCTTCGGCGGCCCTGTTTTTTGCTTTGTCTGCAAAGCGAGAGGAGGAAGAAAAGCGGGGCTCAATATTTTTAGGAGGAAATTTCCCATGACTGAAACACTTCTCCCCATTGTGCAGAAGATCAACGGCTACCTGTCCGACTACATTCTGGTCGCGCTGCTCATCGCCGTTGGTCTGTGGTACTCCATCAAGACCCGCTTTGTGCAGGTCCGTCACTTCAAGGAGGGCTGGAACAGCGTGTTCGGCAGCCTCAGTCTCCGCGGCGGAAAGCAGGAGAGCGGCATGAGCTCCTTCCAGGCGCTCGCCACCGCCATTGCGGCGCAGGTCGGCACCGGCAACATCGTCGGCGCGTCCGGCGCGATCCTCACCGGCGGCCCCGGCGCCATCTTCTGGATGTGGGTCATCGCCTTCCTCGGCATGGCGACCATCTACGCGGAAGCCACGCTCGCGCAGGAAACGCGCACCGTGGATAAGGACGGCAACGTCCTCGGCGGCCCTGTTTACTATATCACCACCGCCTTCAAGGGCGGCTTCGGCAAGTTCCTCGCGGGCTTCTTCGCCGTCGCCATCATTCTGGCGCTCGGCTTCTTCGGCTGCATGGTGCAGTCCAACTCCATCGGCGAGACCTTCTCCAACGCATTCAACGTGCCGACGTGGATCATCGGCGTGGTGCTCGTCGCCATCTGCGGCTTCATCTTCCTCGGCGGCGTGCAGCGCCTCGCCTCCGTGACCGAGAAGATCGTGCCCATCATGGCGGCTGTTTTCCTGGCCGGCGGACTGATCGTCCTCATCGCCCGCATCAAGTACGTCCCCGCGACCTTCGGCATGATCTTCCGGTATGCCTTCGCTCCGCAGGCCATCATCGGCGGCGGCTTCGGCGCGGCGCTGAAGATCGCACTCTCCCAGGGCGCGAAGCGCGGCCTGTTCTCCAATGAGGCCGGTATGGGCTCCACGCCTCACGCCCACGCGCAGGCCAACGTCAAGAATCCCCACCAGCAGGGCGTCGTCGCCATGATCGGCGTGTTCATCGACACCTTCGTGGTCCTCACGCTCAACGCCCTCGTCATCATCTCCACCCTCTACACCGAGGGCGGCCCGCTCCACGGCTGCGGCGCGGCGGCGGCGCAGGACGTGCTCAAGAAGACCAACCTCGCCCAGACCGCCTTCGGCGTCGTCTTCGGCGAGAGCGCGGGCGCGATGTTCGTCGCGGTCTGCCTGTTCTTCTTCGCTTTCTCCACCATCCTCGGCTGGAACCTCTTCGGCAAGATCAACATGGCTTATCTCTTCGGCCAGAAGTCCACGGTCGTCTACACTGTCATCGCGCTGGTGTTCATCTTCCTCGGCACGCTGACCTCCAGCGACCTCGTGTGGGAGCTGAGCGATATGTTCAATAACCTCATGGTCATCCCCAACGCCATCGCCCTCTTTGCCCTGACGGGACTGGTCGTCAAGCACGTGAACGGCACGCCCGAGGCGGACCGCTGGGAGTAATTTCTCCCGAGAACAGCAGATAAAGAATCGCTTCCCAATCAGGGAAGCGATTCTTTTGCGTTATTTCACCACGCCGAACCGATAAAGATGATCGCGCCATTGCACATAGTAGGGCGCGCGGACATGAACGCCATCGCCGGAGTAGTCGGCGCGCAGCGCGCCGTTCTCGTCGTCGAAGAGCGGATTGAGGTCGAGGTAGAAGATCGTTTTGCCGTCCGCCAGCTGCGCGATGGCGGCGTTGCGCTCGTTGATGACCTCGTTTTTGAAGTAGGAGCTATCCGACTTCTTCTGCGTGGTGTGGAAGATGGACTGGATGAAAATGACCGCGTCGGGCTGCTTTTCGCGCACGAGATCGAGCAGCGATTTGTACTGGGCCGCCCAGTCCGCGGCGGTGTAAGCGCCGATCTCGTTGATGCCGAGAAGGATATAGACCTTGCCGAACTGCCTCGTGTCGAGCGCCTCGGCGAGCGTGACCTTTTTGCCGTCCAGCTCGATGAAGCTCTTTTCCACGGCGTCCTTTACCGTCAGACCGTTCTTGGTGAAGTAGGTCGCGTTGCCCAGCCCTGCGTAGTCGTGGAAGCCGTCGGTGTGCGAGTCGCCGAGAAAGAGCGCGTCGTCAAAATAGCTCGCGTCCACCGTGGTAAATTGGCTGACCGGCTCCTCCGGCTCGTCGGGGATCACCGGATCGACCACCTCGGGCGGCTGGGGCAGGAGATCGGGCACAGGGCTTGGGATCGGCTCGGACACGCCGGGGATCGTCCACGGAAAGACGCCGCTCTCGGCGGCATCAAAAAAGGCGGCGATGGCGGGCGTATTCTCGCCCAGCGCGTCGAGATACTGCTCGTAAGCGCCGGTGGGGTCGAGCGCGGTGAAGGAATTGAGCGCTGCGGCGCTCACCGCACACAGCCACAGCAGGGGAGAAAAGTGGGACATGGAAAGACCTCCTTCGGAAAAATTCAGAAGCGGGCGTAGAGGAACGGGTTGCCCGTGCCGGTCGCGATGAGATAGAGACACAGCCAGAACACCGCGAACAGCGGCAGCCAGACGAGCGGCGTCGCGCGGTATTTTTCATAGAAGCGGCGCGGCCACGGCGTGGCGAGGAGAATGCCGAGAGCAAAGAGCCACCAGTAGCTTTTGAGCTGGCGCAGAAGATCGCCGGCAAACACGCTCTCGCCGCTGCTGAGGAAGGGATAGAGACGGGAGAAGTAGTCCCCCAGCTCGCCGAGATCAGAGATGCGGAACACCACCCACGTCTGCGGAATAAGAAAGAGAAAATAGAGACGCGAGAGGAAGCGGTGACGCTCTAAAAAGCCGCCGATGCAGAACTTTTCCAGCGCGATGAACACAAAGAGCACGAAGCCCCACAGGACGAAATTCCACGCCGCGCCGTGCCAGAGACCCGTGAGCGTCCATACAACGAACAGGCTCAGAAGGAGTCGGCGCTTGCCGTTCCGGCTGCCGCCGAGCGGGATATAGAGGTAGTCGCGGAACCAGATGCCGAGCGTGATGTGCCAGCGCCGCCAGAATTCGGAGATGGAGCGTGAGCAGTAGGGCAGGTCGAAGTTGCGCGGGATCACAAAGCCGAGCATACGGGCAAGCCCCATCGCCATGAGCGAGTAGCCCGCGAAGTCATAGTAAAGCTGCAGGCTGTAGCCCACCGCGCCGAACCACGCCAGCGGCGCGGAGAGATAGGCGAAGCCGATACGTTCGAGCGCCGTCCACAGCGAGGCGAGCTGGTCGGCCAGAACGACCTTGCAGCCAAGCCCGACCACAAAAAGCGAAAAGCCGCTCTCGACCGCCGCGCGGGAGAAGGGACGCTTCGTGTGCAGCTCTGCGCTCACATCGCGCAGGCGCAGGATGGGGCCCATGACGAGCTGGGGGAACATCGCCTGAAAGGCGGCATAGTCCAAAAGGCTGCGCTCGGCCTCGGCGTCGCCGCGGTAGACGTCCGCGACGTAGGCGATGCTCTGAAATACATAGAAGCTCACGCCGAGCGGCAGGGCGACACGGAAAAAGGAAAAGTCGGTATTCGTCAGTCTGCCCAGATTTTCCAGAAACCAACCCATGTACTTGAAATAGAAAAGACTGCCCACATCGCACGCGAGCGCGAGGATGAGCCAGGCGCGCCGCTCGTCGCCGTGCGCGTCCTCGATCAGCCGCCCCGCGGCAAAGTTGACGAGAATGAGCGCGAGCAGCACGAGAAGCGCGCCCGTACCCGCGCCGAGCCAATAGAAGAGCAGGCTCCCTAGTGCGAGCACAGCGTTGCGGAAGCGGGCGGGGACAATATAGTATACCGCCAGAAAGGCGGGCAGAAAATAAAAGAGAAACGGTAAGGTCGAAAAGCTCACGGTGGATGCTCCTACAGTAAAATGAAAAAGGAAGAGTGGTTTACAAACGGCGGAATGCGTGCTACAATATCCGCGCCGCAAGCCGCTGCAATACCTTATTGTAGGTGCTTCGGCGCCGTTCGTCAACAACAAAACGGTTACAAATTTCAGGAAATGAGCAGGAGGCGGGCGAGACAGTGAGTAAGGAGAAAATTTTTGCGCTGCTCAGCGCGCAGGCGGGAGACTTCGTCTCCGGCGAGGACATCTCCGCGCAGCTCGGCATCTCCCGCGCGGCGGTGTGGAAGGCGGTCGGAGCCCTGCGGCGCGACGGCTACACCATTGAGGCGCAGACGGGGCTGGGCTACCGGCTGGCGGATTCGCCGGACGTGCTCAGCGAGCGCGAGCTGCGCCGCCGCCTCGGCGAGACGAAAATAGTCGGGCGCACGCTTGAGTGCTTTGAGAGCGTGGACTCCACCAACAGCTTCTTAAAGCGTGCCGCCGCGGAGGGCGCGCCGGACGGCGCGGTGGCGGTGGCCGACGAGCAGACTGCGGGGCGCGGACGGCGCGGTCGCAGCTTTTCCAGCGGCCCGGGACGGGGCGTGTATCTCTCGGCGCTGCTGCGCCCGCAGCTCGCGCCGGAGAAGATACTGCCGCTCACGGCGCTCGGCGCGGTGGCGGCCTGCGATGCGGTGGAGCGCACCTGCGGCGTGCGGCCGCAGATCAAGTGGACGAACGATCTTGTCCTGAACGGCAAGAAGCTCAGCGGCACGCTCACCGAGCTGTCGCTTGAGGGTGAGAGCGGCGCGCTGCAATACGCCGTCATCGGCATCGGCGTCAACTGCAACAATGCGTCGGAGGACTTCCCGCCGGAGCTCCGCGAGGTGGCGACCTCGCTCTATCTGGAAACGGGGAAGCGTGTGCAGCGCGCGGCGCTGGCCGCCGCGCTCATTGAGGAGCTTGACAAGCTCTACGCCGCGCTGCAAAGCGGCGACACGGCGTCCTACCTCACGGCCTACCGCCGCGACTGCCTGACGCTCGGACGCGAGGTGCAGCTTTTATGGCAGGATGTAAAGGAGAAGGTCACAGCGCTGGACGTGGACGATCAGTTCGGCCTTGTCGTGCGCCGCGCGGACGGAACGGTCGAGACCATCCGCACGGGGGAGGTCTCCGTGCGCGGTCTATACGGCTATGTGGAATAAAAAAGGAGACGCTATGGCAAAGAGACTCTGGGAACTGTTTTATACCTTCGCCAAGGTCGGCGTGATGACCTTCGGCGGCGGCTACGCGATGCTGCCCATTTTGCAGCGCGAGGTCGTGGAGAATAAGGGTTGGGCGACGGAGGAGGAGCTGGCGAACTGGTTCGCCATCGGTCAGTGTACCCCGGGCGTTATCGCGGTGAACACCGCGACCTTTGCGGGGCGCAAGGTGCTCGGCAATATCGGCGGCGTGGTGGCTACCCTCGGCGTCGTGTTTCCCTCGCTCATTATTATATCCCTCCTCGCCGGCGTTATCACGACCTTTGCCGAGGTCGCTTGGGTCAAAAACGCTTTCGCGGGCATCCGTGTGTGCGTGTGCGTGCTGATCTTCAACGCGGTGGTGAAGCTGTGGAAGAAGTCGGTCGTCGATAAAAAGACGCTGGCGCTCTATGCGGTCATCCTGCTCGCGTCGCTGCTCACCGACCTCTCGCCGGTGATCTTCGTGCTGTTCGCGGCGGTCAGCGGCATTGTGCTGCAGGTCGCGCTCAAGAAAGGCGGCGAGGCGGAATGATGCTCTATTTACAGCTCTTCTGGGAATTTTTCAAGACCGGCCTTTTCGCCATCGGCGGCGGCATGGCCACGCTTCCGTTCCTCTACGATATGGCGGATAAGACCGGCTGGTTCACCCGTGCGCAGCTCGCGGACATGATCGCCGTGTCCGAGTCCACCCCCGGCCCCATCGGCGTCAACATGGCGACCTACGTCGGCTTCCTGACCGGGGGCGTGCCCGGCGCGGTGACGGCGACCGTCGGCCTCATTGCGCCGAGCGTCATTGTGATCCTCATCGTCGCGGCTTTCCTGCAGGCGTTCCGCGACAGTAAGTACGTCGCGGGTGCGTTCTACGGCCTGCGTCCCGCGTCCACCGCGCTCATCACGGCGGCGGGACTTGTCGTCGTGCGCGAGACCTTCTGGCTCACCGGCGGCGTGCTCTTCTGGCAGGGGACCGTCCTTGCCGCCGTGCTGCTCGTGCTCACGCGCTGGGTCAAGCAGACGAAGAACTGGCACCCCATCGTGTTCATCGGACTCTCCGCCCTCGTGGGCGTGGTGTTCCGCTTTGCGGGCGCATAAATGCAAAAAGAAAAAGCAGCCGGCCGGCTGCTTTTTTTGCTGTGTGCCTTGCTCAGTCCTCGCTCGCGATGTGGCTGGCGATGCGCTGCATGATCATGTCGAGCGCGACGAGGTTGTGCCCGCCCTCGAGCACGATGATGTCCGCGTACTTGCGGCTCGGCTCAACGTACTGCTCGTGCATGGGCTTGACGGTCGTGAGGTACTGCGTGATGACGCTCTCGAGCGTGCGGCCGCGGTCGCGGATGTCGCGCAGGGCGCGGCGCAGGATGCGCACGTCGGCGTCGGTTTCGACGAAAATTTTAATGTCGAACATATCGCGCAGGGTCGGGTCCTGGAAAATGAGGATGCCCTCGACGATAATGACCTTGGTGGGGAAGACCTCAACGGTCTCGTCCGTGCGGTTGTGGTCCACATAGGAGTAGACGGGGCATTGAATGCTGCGGCCCGCCTTGAGCGCCTTGAGGTGCTCGACGAGCAGGCTCGTTTCAAAGGCGTCGGGATGGTCGTAGTTGACCTTGGAGCGCTCCTCGTAGGTCTTGCCGTCCTGCCGCTTATAGTAGCTGTCGTGTCCGATGACGGTGACGGCGTCGCCGAAATGCTCCTTGAGATGGCGCGTGAGCGTGGTCTTGCCGGAGCCGGTGCCGCCGGCAATGCCGATGAAAATGGTGCTCATAGGCGTGATATCCTCCCCCGTTGTTCGCTTGTCTGTCTCTATAAAAAGCGCGGCGGCAAATTGCAAGGGCGATCGACCGTCGGCGAAAAAAATTCCTCGAAAAAAGGGAAGAACGGTTGACGGCGGGGCAAAAAGAAAGTATTATGTAAATAAGTTTTTCGCGCGGACGCCCTGCGTCCGTGTTTTCGGGAGGATAATGTATGGACCTCATCAAATGCCCTGTCTGCGGAGAAAAGTATTCCTCAAGCTATCGCCGCTGTCCCTTCTGCGAAGAGGAGGATCGCCCGCGCAAGGTGTCCGGCAAGCGCAGAGGCGGGCATCACGTCGCGGAACGAAAGCACACGCACTCCGCCCGCGGATCACTCATCGCGGTGCTGCTGGTGGTGCTGGCCGTCTTTTCCTGGTATCTCTTCGGCGGTAAATTCATGGAAAAAATTCAGGAGGACCGCGCGAACGATGTGGAGAACGTCGACCCCGCGCCGGTCGACCCGACGCCCGTCGATCCCACGCCGGTTGACCCGACACCCGATGACCCGACGCCCGACGAGCCGACGCCGCCGGTGGTGGAGGACCCGGAGCCGACGACGCCCACGGTCGATCCCTCGGCGCTGACGGTCGGGACGAACGTCGGCACGACGCTGAAGAAGGATGACAGCGGCCGCTTCGACTGCACGATCCGGATGAGCGATTCCATTCAGCTCATTCTGCGCGGCACCGACGCGGCGGCGACCTGGTCGAGCGAGGACACCTCCGTGGTGACGGTCAGCGCGGACGGCAAGCTCAAGCCGGTCAAGGCCGGCACGGCCAACGTGACGGCGAGCGTCGGCGGAACCACGGTCCGCTGCGTGGTGCGCATCAACAATTAAAGGCTGACAGAGAACGACCCCGAGGGGTCGTTCTCTGAGGCTGTCGAAAAAGTGGCTTTGCCACTTTTTCGAGAAAGATTCGCTGCGCTCTGCGCCTCGGTTGTCCGCTGACAGCGGACAATTCGACGCTCGCTCCGCGCAAAGTGTTTTCTGCCACGCACAGGTCGCGGCAGAAAACGGATCATACATCTTTCGCGTCTGCGGACGCGAAACTCTGCGAGGCTTTCCGATAGACTGAGAACGACCCCTCGGGGTCGTTCTGCTTTTTGCTGTGCAAAAGCACAGCAAAATTTGAAATGCGCCCTTTCCTCGCCCCTGCGGGGCAACCGGAAAGGATGCACAAAAGCTTCATGCGTCGGCATTTGCGCCGATTTGCGGTGCGGTGCGCGCGCATGAAGTTTTATACACTGTCTATTGAAAGTGCGTTGGTTTTGTGATAGGATACCCTTGTACCAATAGTACTTGAAAAATAACGGATGGAAACGATACCATGGATCGACGGAGCTTGCTGGACCGCGCGGCAAAAAGCGCGGAGGAGCGTGTGCTTTTGGGGCACATATTGGATAAATATGACCAGTGCCGGCAGCGGAACCTGCCCACGAACACGGCGTTTTTAAGTCCGGCCGAGGCGCAGGGCGCGCGGGACCTGCTCCGCGCCGCCGCGATCCACGAGGGCTTCGCCCTCCTCGGCGGCTACGAGGGCGCGGAGCGCCGGATGCTCTTTTTCCTGCCCGACTGGCAGGAGGAGGCCGACGCGTCCGACGCGATGGCGTTCCTCCGCGCGGCGTGGCACGAGAGCGAGCACCCCACGCACCGCGACCTGCTCGGCAGCCTCATGGCGCTCGGCGTAGAGCGCGAGACGCTCGGCGACATCCTCGTGAGCGAGGGGAGCGCCGACCTCATTGTGAGCGCGGGCGTCGCGCAATATCTGCTCGACAACTGGACGGGCGCGGGGCGCACGGCGCTGCGCCTGACGGCCATCGGCGCGGACGCGCTTCGCGTGCCGGAGCGGAAGGTCAAGGAGATCCGGGACACGGTGGCGACGCTGCGGCTCGACGCCGTGACCGCCGCGGGCTTTTCCGTGAGCCGCGGCAAGGCTGCGGAGCTGATCGCCGCAGGACGTGTGCAGAAAAACTATCGCGAGGTCACCAAGGGCGACGCGAGCGTGGCACAGGGCGACGTCATTTCCGCGCGGGGACTGGGAAAATTTGAGGTCGCCGAGGTCGGCGGCCTGAGCAAAAAGGGGCGCACGGGCATTCTGCTGCGCCGGTATCTGTAAGGAGAAGCAAGATGGAACAGAAGAAGATCGACCGCATCAACGAGCTTGCCAAGCTCGCGAAGGAGCGGGAGCTGACCGACGAGGAGAAGGTCGAGCGTGCGGCGCTGCGGCAGGAGTATGTGAATTCCGTGCTCGGCGACCTGCGAAATCAGCTCAACAACACCTATGTGATGGACGAAAAGGGCAACAAGACCAAGCTCACCCGGTGGAGCGAGGACCGCAAGCTGGGCAAGTAGATCCGACGTTTTTCGCGCCCACGGGCGCGTATGCTGAAAAGAGGGAGGACAAGCGCCATGGAGCATTTTGATCTCGCCGCCTTTTACGGCGGCAGCGCAACGGAGCTGTACCGCACGCTCGGCGCGCACCGCACGCCGGACGGCTGGGTGTTCCGCGTCTGGGCGCCGCACGCGGGGAGCGTGAGCGTCGTGGGCGATTTCTGCGCGTGGGACCCCACCGCGCATCCGATGCGCCGTCTCGATGGCGGCATCTGGGAGACGGAGGTCGCGGGCCTTTCAGAGTATGACACCTATAAGTTCGCCGTCACCGCGCGAAGCGGCGCGGTGACCTTCAAGGCCGACCCCTACGCCTTCCACGCCGAGACGCGCCCCGGCACGGCGAGCAAGCTCTACGAGCTTGCGGGCTACAACTGGGGCGACGGCGTGTACCTTGCGGCAAAGCAGCCGGTCTATGACCGTCCGCTCAACATCTACGAGGTCCACCTCGGCTCGTGGCGGCGGCGCGAAAACGGCGATTTTTACGACTACCGCTCGCTCGCGGACGAGCTGAGCGAGTACGCCGCCGACCTCGGCTACAACTGCGTGGAGCTGATGCCCGTGACCGAGTATCCGCTCGACGACTCGTGGGGCTACCAGTGCACCGGCTACTTCGCGCCGACCTCGCGCTACGGCACGCCGCACGACTTCATGTACTTCGTGGACATGATGCACCGAAGGGGCATCTCCGTCATTCTTGACTGGGTGCCCGCGCACTTCTGCAAGGACGAGCACGGTCTCATCGACTTCGACGGCGAGCCGTGCTACGAGTACGCCGACCCAAAAAAGCGCGAGCACGCGGGCTGGGGTACGCGCGTATTCGACTACGGGCGCGGCGAGGTGAAGAGCTTCCTGCTCTCGTCCGCCGCCTACTGGCTGCGGGAATACCACCTTGACGGTCTGCGTGTGGACGCGGTGGCGTCCATGCTCTACCTCGACTACGGGCGCGAGGCGGGCGAGTGGACGCCGAACAAAAACGGCGGCCACGAGAACTTGGAGGCCATCGACTTCCTGCGCGCGCTCAACACCGCTGCCTTTGCCATTGATCCGAACGTGATGATGGTGGCGGAGGAATCGACCGCGTGGCCGCTCGTGACCTATCCGGTCTCGGACGGCGGGCTGGGCTTCAACCTCAAGTGGAACATGGGCTGGATGAACGATATGTGCCACTACCTCAAGCTCGACCCGTGGTTCCGCCAGTTCCATCATAAGGACCTCACCTTCTCGCTGATGTACGCCTTTTCCGAAAACTTCGTGCTGCCCATCTCGCATGACGAGGTGGTGTACATGAAGGGCAGCCTGCGCGGCAAGATGCCGGGCGACGAGTGGCGGCAGCTCGCGGGCGTGCGCAGCTTCATGGTCTATATGCTCACGCACCCGGGCAAGAAGCTCACCTTCATGGGCGCGGAGCTGGGCCAGTGGCACGAGTGGGATTTTGCCGGTCAGCTCGACTGGTATCTGCTCGAAAACGATGCCAACCGCAGGATGCAGGATTTCTTCCGTGCCGTCAACCGGTACTACCTGACGAACCCCGCGCTCTGGCGCATCGACTTTGACTGGGCGGGCTTTGAGTGGCTCGTCGCGGACGACAACGAGGATAACACCGTCGTCTTTGTCCGCCGCGACGGCGCGGGCGAGGAGCTGCTGGTTGCGGTCAACTTCTCGCCCAACGGCTACCGGGACTACCGCTTCGGCGTCCCGCCGCGGAAAACGTGGCGCGAGGAGCTTTCCACGGATGATACCGCGTTCGGCGGCACGGGCGAGTGGCGCAACGAAAAGCCGGTCCGAACGCAGGCAATCCCCTCGCACGGACGCGAGCAGTCCATTGCCATCACCATCCCCCCGCTCGGCGCGGCCATCCTGCGCGGCGCGGGCGAATATAAGAAACCGAAAGCGAAAAAAAGCAAGGCAAGGGAGGAATTACCGGCATGAAAAAAGAGTGCATCGCCATGCTGCTCGCCGGCGGACAGGGCAGCCGCCTTTACGTCCTGACGGAGAACATGGCAAAGCCCGCCGTCCCATTCGGCGGGAAGTTCCGCATCATCGACTTTCCCCTTTCCAACTGCGCGAACTCCGGCATCGACACCATCGGCGTGCTCACGCAGTACCGCCCGCTGGAGCTCAACCGCTACATCGGCAACGGCCAGCCCTGGGACCTTGACCGCTCGGACGGCGGCGTACACATCCTCCCGCCCTACCAGAGCGCGAAGGGTGCGACGTGGTTCAAGGGCACGGCGAACGCCATCTACCAGAACATCGGCTTCGTGGATATGTACGATCCCGACTATGTGCTCATTCTCTCCGGCGACCACATTTACAAGATGGACTACGCCGCCATGCTCGCGCATCACAAGCGCGTGCACGCCGACTGCACCATCGCCGTGATGGAGGTGCCCTGGGACGAGGCGAGCCGCTTCGGCATCATGAACGTCGACGGCGAGGACACCATCACGGAGTTTGAGGAAAAGCCGAAGCAGCCCAGGAGCAACCTTGCCTCGATGGGCATTTACGTTTTCTCGTGGAAGAAGCTGCGCGCCTACCTCATCGCGGACGAGAACGACGCGGGTTCGAGCAATGACTTCGGCAAGAACATTATCCCTGCCATGCTGAATGCCGGCGAGAAGATGTCCGCCTACCGCTTCGAGGGCTACTGGAAGGACGTCGGCACGCTCGATTCCCTCTGGGACGCGAACATGGATATGCTCGCGCAGGGCAGCGGGCTGAACCTGCTCGATAAGGACTGGCCCATCTACGCCCGCGCGGAGAGCGAGCCGCCCGCCTACCTCGGCGAGACGGCGGAGGTCGACCACAGCGTCGTCACCCGCGGCTCGGAGGTCGAGGGCGCGGTACGCAATTCCGTGCTCTCGCAGCGCTGCACCGTCGCCGAGGGCGCGGAGGTGGAGTATTCCATCCTCATGCCCGGCGCGGTCGTCGAGCGCGGCGCGAGGGTCGCCTACGCCATCCTCGGCGAGAACGTCCGCGTGGGCGAGAACGCCCGCGTCGGCGCGTCGCCCGAGGCGGCGCCGCCGGAGGAGTGGGGCATCACGGTCGTCGGCCCCGAGGCACAGGTCGAGGCGGGCCGCACGCTCAAGGCGAACCGGATGCTCAACCGCGAAGGAAAGGAGACGGTACGATGAACGGACTGCACGGCATTATTTTCTCCTACGAACAGGAGCCGGGACTGCGCGAGCTGGCGGAACGCCGGATGCCCGCCTCCATCCCGTTCGGCGGACGCTACCGCGTCGTCGATTTCATGCTCTCCAATCTGCACGCCGCCGGCATCACCGACGTCGGCGTGGTGCTGCACGGCAATTACCAGAGCCTGCTGGACCACATCGGCAACGGCAAGACCTGGGACATGGCGCGCAAGTACGGTGGGCTGCGTATCCTGCCGCCCTTTGCCGATACCCGCGCCTACCGCAGCGGCGAGTTCCGCGGCAAGATGGAGGCCCTTGCCGGCGTCCGCTCATATTTACAGGGGATACGGCAGGACTACGTCGTGCTTTCCGACAGTGACCTTATCATCAATCTGCCGCTCGCGGACGTGTTTGCCGCGCATCTGGAGAGCGGCGCGGACATCACCGCCGTCTGCACGGCGAACGGCGGCTTCGTGGACAACGCGACCTACCTCACGCTCGAGAGCGACGGCGCGATCGGGCAGGTCTGGTGCGCGCCGACCGCGCCGCGCGGCCACCACTCGCTGGAGATCTACATTCTCAGCAAGCAGCTGCTGCTCACGCTCGTGGACGAGTGCTCCGCGCAGGATAAATATAGCTTCCGCCGCGACGTGCTCGCGGGCATGACCGGACGGCTGAAGCTTCAGAGCTACGTCTGGGACGGCTACGCCGCCCAGCTCCGCTCCGTGCAGGAGTATTACGACCGCTCGATGGAGCTGCTGCAGGGCTCCATCCGCGCCGAGCTCTTTGCCGCCGCGCGGCCCATCCTCGCCAAGGAGGACGACGAGGCGTCGAGCTATTTCGCGCCGGGCAGCCGCGTGAAGAATTCGCTCGTCGCCGACGGCTGCACCATCGAGGGCAGCGTGGAGAACTGCATCCTCTTCCCCGGCGTGACGGTGGAAAAGGGCGCGGAGCTGCGAGATTCCATTCTCTTCAAGGGCACGCGCGTGCGCGACGGCGTGACGCTCCGCTACGTCATCACCGACAAATATGTGGAGGTCCTGCCCGGGCGCACGCTCATGGGGCATGAGAGCTACCCCATCGTCATTTCCAAGGGCAGCATCGTCTGAAGCATACACGGAATAAGGAGGAAAGCTATGAACATTCTCTATGTCACATCCGAGGCCGTTCCCTTCTGCAAGACCGGCGGCCTTGCGGACGTTGCGGGCAGCCTGCCGCAGTCGCTTGCCGCGAACGGCGACCGCGTGAGCGTCATTCTGCCGCTCTATCAGAGCGTCGCGGACGCGTGGCGCGACCGGCTGCACTTTGAGCGCTACACCTATGTGCGCCTTGCCTGGCGCAGCCTGTACTGCGGACTTTTCTCCTACGAGCGGCAGGGCGTGACGTGGTACTTCGTGGACAACGAGCAGTATTTCAAGCGTCCCGAGCTTTACGGCTATTATGACGACGGCGAGCGCTTCGCCTTCTTCTGCCGCGCGGTGACGGAGCTGCTGCCGCTGCTGCCGGAGAAGCCGGACGTCGTCCACTGCAACGACTGGCAGACCGCGCTCGTGCCCATCTACATCCGCGACGAGGCGGTGCGCGAGGAATTCTACAAGTCCGTCCGCACGGTCATCACCGTCCACAACATCGAGTATCAGGGCCGCTACGGCCGCGAGACGGTCGAGGACCTTTTCGGCCTCGACGCGGGCTGGTTCACCGGCGGCACGCTTGCCTTCGACGGCGACGTGAACCTGCTCAAGGGCGCGATCGTCACGGCGGACGCCGTGACCGCCGTCAGCCCCACCTACGCGCAGGAGCTCAAGTACGCCTACTTCGCCCACGGCCTTGAGAGCGTGATGCAGATGGTGGAGGGCAAGCTCCACGGCGTGCTCAACGGCATCGACATGGAGCGCTACGATCCCGCGAGCGACACCAACCTGACGGCGAACTACTCGCTCCGGCACATGGCCGGCAAGGCGAAGGACAAGGCGGCGCTGCAGCGCATGATGGGCCTTGCCGAAAGAAAGGGCACGCCCGTGGTCGCGATGGTCTCGCGGCTCGTGAGCCACAAGGGACTCGACCTCGTGTGCGAGACGCTCGATTACTTCATGGAAAAGGATATGCAGCTCGTCGTGCTCGGCAAGGGCGACGGGAAGTACGAGTCCTTCTTCTCCTGGGCGCAGGCGAAGTACCCGGGCCGCGTGGCGGTGCATCTCGGCTACTCCGAGAGCCTTGCCATGCAGATCTACGCGGGCGCGGACCTGTTCCTCATGCCGTCCAAGAGCGAGCCGTGCGGCCTGAGCCAGATGATCGCCATGCGCTACGGCGCGGTGCCCATCGTGCGCGAGACCGGCGGGCTGAAGGACACCGTTCACGCCTACGAGGCGTGGAACGGCGCGGGCAACGGCTTTTCCTTTACAAATTATAACGCGGGCGATATGTGCTACGTCATCGGCGAGGCGGTGGACCTTTACCATCAGAAGCCGGAGGCCTACAAGGCTCTGCGCAAGCGCGGCATGGCCGAGGATTTCAGCTGGGCGCGCAGCGCGAAAAAATACCGCGAAATTTACGATTCCATCTGCAAATAAGGTAGGTACAAAGAAATATGGATATCACAACGACACAGGGAATGAAGCAGGCGCTTACGGATAAGCTGCGCCTGGGCTTCGGCGTGACGCCCGAGGAGGCCGACGACGCGCAGGTGATGCGCGCCGCGGCGCTGGTGCTGCGCGACGTGATGACCGAGCGCGGTGTGGAGAGCCGAATGGCCACGCGCCGCGAGGAAAAGCGGAAGGTGCATTACCTTTCCATGGAATTCCTGCTGGGCCGCAGCCTGGAAAAGAACGCCTACAACCTCGGCGTGAGCGGCGTGCTGCGCGAGGCGATCGGCGAGCTGGGCTTCCGCGCGGCGGATATTTTCGAGGTCGAGCCAGACGCGGGCCTCGGCAACGGCGGCCTCGGCCGCCTCGCCGCCTGCTATCTGGATTCCATGACCACGCTCGACATCCCCGCCGCGGGCTACTCCATCTGCTATGAGCTGGGCATCTTCCGCCAGCGCATCGTGGACGGGCAGCAGGTCGAGCTGCCGGACAACTGGAAGGACATCGGCGGCGCGTGGCTGATGCCCAAGCCGCAGGAGACGGAGGAGGTGCTCTTCGGCGGCACGGTCCGCAAGTTCTGGGACAACGGACGGCTGCACGTCGTGCCCGAGGGCGCGACGAAGGTGCTCGCCGTGCCCTGCGACATGGAGATCACGGGCTACGGCACCGAGCACGTCAACCTCCTGCGCCTGTGGGACGCGAAGTCCCCGACGCCGGTGGATATGAGCCTGTTCTCGCAGGGCGAGTACCTGCGCGCGAGCGAGCAGGAGGCGATGGCGGAGACCATCGCCAAGATCCTCTATCCCGAGGACAACCACTATGAGGGCAAGTCGCTGCGTCTCAAGCAGCAGTATTTCTTCGTCTCCGCCACGATGCAGTCCATCATGCGCAAGCACATCGAGGTCTACGGCACGGCGGCGAACTTCCACGAGAAGAACGTCATCCAGATCAACGACACACACCCCGCACTCGTCATTCCCGAGCTGATGCGTATTCTGATGGACGACGCGGGCTTCGACTGGGATACCGCGTGGAACATCACGAAAAATTCCGTCGCCTACACAAACCACACCGTGCTCGCTGAGGCGCTCGAGCGCTGGCCGCAGCAGCTCATGGAGACGCTGCTCCCGCGCGTGTGGGAGATCATCACCGAGATCGCGCACCGCTATCAGAAGCAGGTCGAGAACTTCTACCATGACCCCGCCAAGACCGCGGAGCTGGCCATCGTCTGGGACGGGCAGGTGCGCATGGCGAACCTGTGCATCGCGGGCGGCATGGCGGTCAACGGCGTTTCCGCGCTGCACTCCGACATCCTGCGCCACGACGTATTCCGCTGGCAGTACCAGATGGAGCCGGAGAAGTTCAAGAACGTCACCAACGGCATCGACCACCGCCGCTGGCTCGCGCAGATCAACCCGCGGCTCGACGGCCTGATCGCCGACCTCTGCGGCGGGCGCGGCTATCTGCTCCATCCCGAGGAGCTCAAGAAGCTCGAGGCCTTCGCCGGCGATGGTGCGGTGCTCGCGCGGCTGGACGAGATCAAGCGCGCCAACAAGCTCGACTTTGCCGCCTACGTCAAAAAGACGCAGGGCGTGACGCTCAACACCGACGCCATCTTCGACGTGCAGGTCAAGCGCCTGCATGAGTACAAGCGTCAGCTGCTCAACGCCATGCACATCATTTATCTGTACCAGAAATTGCAGGACGATCCGGGCATGGAGCTGCAGCCGCGGACCTTCCTCTTCGGCGCGAAGGCCGCACCGGGCTACGCGGTCGCCAAGCGCATCATCCACCTCATCAATTCGCTGGCGAACCAGATCAACAGCGATCCGCTGTGCCGCGGGAGATTGCAGGTCGTCTTTCTGGAGAATTACCGCGTGTCCCTCGCCGAGCATCTGATGCCCGCGAGCGAGGTCAGCCAGCAGATCTCCACCGCCGGCAAGGAGGCCAGCGGCACGGGCAACATGAAGTTTATGATGAACGGTGCGCTGACCGTCGGCACGCTCGACGGCGCGAACGTCGAGATGCACGAGGTGCTTGGCGACGAGAATATGTTCCTCTTCGGCCTGCACGCGGACGAGGTCGCGCGCTTGAAGGCGCAGGGCTACGCGCCCCAGCGGCTCTGCGAGCGCGACGACGCGCTCAAGCGCGTGGTCGATCAGCTCCGCACGGGCTTCTCCGACGGTGTGAGCTACGACGATCTCGCCCAGCGCCTGCTCCAGCGCGACGAATATATGCTCCTGCAGGACTTCGCCTCCTACTGCGCCGCCGAGCAGCGCATGGCGAAGACCTACGCCGACCGCGCGGCGTGGGACCGTATGTCGCTTCTCAACATCGCGCGCAGCGGTATCTTCGCCGCCGACCGCGCGGTCGCGCAGTACGCGGACAACATCTGGCACGTCCCGCACAAGTAAGCAAAGCGGAGGAAAGAGACGGCGGCGCCGTCTCTTTTCCGCGCTATTGACAGGCATGATATAATTTCTCTGACTGAAAATCACGAGAACAGAGGAAAACGCTATGGAATTCACACAGGGCGTGCGCTTCGACAGCCTTGGCCTGCTGCCGGAAATGACGCGCGCATTGGAAAAGAAAAACATCGAATGGTCCACCCCCGTGCAGGCGGGCTGCATCCCGCCAATGCGCGAGTGGAAGGACGTGATCGCCAAGGCTCCCACCGGAACGGGCAAGACCTTTGCCTTCGGCATTCCCATCATCGAGCACATTGACCCCGAAAGCGAGGAGGTGCAGGCGGTCATCATGGCGCCTACGCGCGAGCTTGCCATGCAGATCACGGCGGAGCTGCGCGACCTGGCCATTTTTATGAGCGGCATTCGCGTGGTGTGCCTCTACGGCGGCGCGCCCATTGGCAAGCAGATCGACGCGCTGAAGAAAAAGCCGCAGATCGTTGTGGCGACCCCGGGCCGCCTGTCTGACCACATGAAGCGCCGCACCGTGCGGCTCGACCGGGTGCAGACCGTTGTGCTCGACGAGGCCGACCGAATGCTCGACATGGGCTTCATCCACGACGTGACCCGTATTTTGGACAAGATCCCATCCCGCCGCAACCTCGGTATGTTCTCCGCGACCATCTCGCGCGAGGTCATGGACATCAGCTGGGTCTACCAGCGCGACCCCGAGGAGATCACCGTCCGCGCGGACGAGCAGAATAAGCCCGACATCCTCCAGTACGCCGTCACAGTCGAGCAGACCGACAAGGTCGCGGCGATGGCGCGCATCATCCGGCAGGAGAAGCTGGAGCGCGTGATGGTGTTCTGCAACACCAAGGGCATGGTCGAGCGCCTGACGAAGTACCTTGAGATGGAGGGACTGGACGCCGCCTGCATCCACGGCGACATCCCGCAGAAAAAGCGTGAGCAGGTCATGGCGCGCTTCCGCCGCGGCGAGCTGCCTGTGTTCGTCGCCACCGACGTCGCCGCCCGCGGCATCGACGTGGACGACGTGGACGCGGTGTTCAACTACGACGTGCCGCAGGAGAACGAATATTACGTCCACCGCATCGGACGCACGGGCCGCGCGAAGCGTCACGGCGTCGCCTACACGCTCGTGGCGGACTACCCGAGCAAAATGCGGCTCGACGCCATCGCCAAGTTCACCGGAAACGACGTCAAGCCCGCCCACTTCGAGGGTGATACGCTGGTCGTGGACGCCAAATAATAACAATTTGTAACTTTTTGCCCCGCTCGTCTTTACAAGCGGGGCAAATTTTTATATAATCATTTAGATGTTTGCCTGTGCGGCGCGCTTCGCGCCGCGTTTTACGATAGAGAAAGAGGAGACGCTCCCGATGAAAATGCTACGAAGATCCGTCTGTCTGCTGCTCTGTGCGGCGCTGTTTTTGGCCCTGCTCGCCGGCTGCGGCAAGCAGGAGGAGCCCGCGGAGGACTTTGTGGTGAGCGCCGCGGTCTGCGGTCCGCTGGAGACGCTTGACCCGACCATGAACACCGACGTGGGGGCGGAGAGCCTGCTCTCCACGCTCTTTGAGGGCCTGATGCGGATGCGCGACGACGGCGCCGGCAAGGCGGTCGCCGTGGCGGGCATCGCCAAGGAATACATCGAGGAAAAGAATTACGACGACACCGTGACCTATACGTTCACGCTGCGCTCCGCGGCCCGCTGGTCGGACGGCGAGCGCGTGACGGCGGAGGACTTCGTTTATGCCTGGCAGCGGTTGGTCGATCCGGCGACGGCGTCACCCAACGCCTCGCTTCTGAGCATGGTCGCGGGCTATGACGAGGTGCGCGAGAGCGGCGACGTGTCGCTGCTCGGCGTGAAGGCCAAGGGAGAGAGCACCTTCCTCGTGACGCTCAGCAGGCCCTGCGCCTACTTCATCACGAGCGTCTGCACGTCGCCGGCGACGGCCCCGCTGCGCCGCGATCTGGTGGAGGGGAATGCGAGTTGGGCGGCGACCGCCGACATCGTGACGAACGGCCCCTATACCGTGGGCACATGGGTAAAGGCCGCGCAGCTTCAGACGAAGAGAAACGGCGAATACTACGAGAGCAAGCTCGTCGCGCCGGACAGCATTTGCTTCTGCTTCGAGACGGACGCGCAGACGAACTACGATCAGCTTCTTGCCGGCGAGCTGGACTACACCGCGAAGCTGCCCTACGCGGCCATCGAGCAGCTGGCGGAGGATGAGACGTGGCAGCCCGCTCCGCTGGCGGAGACGGTCTGTGTGCTCTACAACCATCTGACCGACACCTTCTCTGACGCGCAGCTGCGCCGTGCCTTTGACCTTGCCATCGACCGCGCGGCGCTCGCCGAACAGCTCGGCGTGACGGCGACGGCGGCGACCGGCTGTGTGCCCGACGGCATCAGCGACGCGCCCGAGAGCGGGGAGGACTTCCGCACGGCGGGCGGCGCGCTCTGCGCGGCGGACGCCGAGGGCTATGCCGAGCGCAGCGCCGAGGCGGCGCGGCTGATGACCTCTGCCGGACACTATCAGGGCGCGGGCCTGCCGACGCTCCGCTGCCTCTTTGTGGAGGGGGAGCAGACGCGCGCGGCGGCGCTGAGTCTGTTCAATATGTGGAGGACTGTCACGGGTGTGGCGGTCGAGCTGGTGGGCGTGAGCGCCGAGGAGTTTGATGCGGCGCTCGCCGCCGGTGATTTTGACCTCGCGCTCACCACGCTCACGGCTCGCTGCGACGATCCGATGGAGTACCTGCTGCCGTTCCGCGGCACGTCGGAGAGCAACGTCTGCGGCTACCGCAACGACACCTTCGATCTGCTCGTCGGCGTGGCGGAATCGACCGGCGACCTGACCGCCCGCGCGGCCTTCCTGCACGACGCGGAGGCGATGCTGCTCGAGGACAGCGCTGTTTCGCCGCTTTGCTTCTCCGGTACAGCCTACCTCCTGCGCGAGGGCCTCACCGGTGTGAGCCACGACTGCTTCGGCCACAGCTACTTCACCGCGGTCTCCCGCGCGGAGACGGGACCGGCTGCGTAATAGACACAACAAAAAACCGGCGTCCGTTTGAAACGGACGCCGGTTTTCTGCACTGTTTAGAGACCCTGCAGCAGAATGATGACGATCAGGATCGGCAGCACCCACTGGAAGTAGGGCTTGAGCCAGCGGGCGAACCTGAGGCCCGTGCCCTTGTTGGCCTCGGCAAGATACTTGTCGAAGCCCCAGCCCCACTTTGTCACGCAGAAGAGGAGGTAGACGAGCGAGCCGATGGGCAGCAGGAGGTTGCTCACGAGGAAGTCCTCGCTGTCGAGCACGTCCTTGCCGAGGATGGGACGGAAGTCGCTCCAGATGTTGTAGCCGAACACGCAGGGCAGACTGAGAGCGGCGATCAGGATGCCGTTGATGAGCACGGCCTTCCTGCGGCTGATCCCGAAGGTGTCCATGCAGATGGCGAGGATGTTTTCAAACACCGCCAGCACGGTGGAGAAGCTCGCGAAGATCATGAACAGGAAGAACAGCGCGCCCCAGAAGCGCCCACCTGCCATGTTGATGAAGACCGGCGGCAGCGTCTGGAAAATCAGGGAGGGGCCGTTGTCCGGCGTCACGCCGAAGGTGAAGCAGGCGGGGAAGATGATGGTGCCCGCCATCAGCGCCACGAAGGTGTCGAGCGCGCAGATGCGCACGGCTTCGCCGGGCAGGGTGTGCTCGTCGCTCATGTAGCTGCCGAAGATCTCCATGGCGGCGATGCCGAGCGAGAGCGTGAAGAACGCCTGATTCATCGCGTCGGTGACAAGGCTGCCGAAGCCGTTTTCACGGATGGAATCCATCGAGGGGACCAGATAGAACTTCATGCCCTCCGCCGCGCCGGAGAGCGTCAGGCTGTGACCGGCGAGCACGAGAATGAGCGCCAGCAGGCAGAGCATCATGACCTTCGTCACGCGCTCAAGGCCCTTTTGCAGGCCGAAGGAGCAGACCAGAAAGCCCGCGACGACCACGACCTCGGCCCAGAGCGCCATTTCGCCGGGGGAGGAGAGCATCGCGCCGAAGGCGCTCGCGACCTCATCCGTGCTCATGCCGGAATGGAACGCGCCGGTGAGGAACTTGCCAAAGTAGCTGACCATCCAGCCGGAGACGGTGGTGTAGTACATCATCAGCAGGTAGCAGCCGAGCAGGCAGAACCAGCCGTGGATGTGCCATTTCTGACCGGGCTTTTCCAGCGTCTTATAGGAGAGCACGGCGCTCCTGCGGCTCGCGCGGCCGACCGCCAGTTCCATCGTCAGCACGGGCACGCCCATCACGAGCAGGCAGAGCAGGTAGAAGAGAACGAAGTAGCCGCCGCCGTTCTTGCCGGCGATGTAGGGGAAGCGCCACACGTTGCCGATGCCGATGGCGCAGCCCGCGCTCACCAGCAGGAAGCCCAGACGGGAGCGGAAGGATTCGCGTTTCATGCTTTCTGAACACCTCGTTTGTTGATAAACTTGACCGCCGCCAAGGCGGCAGTTTGATTATTCTACCGCAAAGAGCCGCCCTTTGCAAGGGCGGCTCTCGAAAAAAATGCACAAAATTGCCGTTTGGCCGTTCATCCGAATTTCGCGCGGAAGCGCCCCTGTGCGGCACGGCCCGCGTCGGTCAGGCCGTCACGGTCGCCGAGCAGATAGGCGACGATGCGGGAGAACATATCGAGGTCGTAGCTGTCGGTGAGCGAGGCGCGGTAGGCGCTCAGCCTTTCGAGCGCGCGGTCCTGCTCGGCAGCGTCGTATTGACCCAGCCAGTTGAGGAAGCTGCCGCCGCTGCTCATCGCCTCTTTCAGCCCGCCGCCGTCCAGAGCGTCGGGGCGGAGGACATTGTTTTTCGCCAGCAGCGCGGTCAGATCGGAATAATAAGCGGGGCTGCCCGTGCTGCAATCGCCGCTCATGCTGCCCTCTAATATGCGCCGTGCGCCGCCGTCCATGAGGCAGACGATATAGGGGCCGTCCAAAACCGTGTCGCCGTCTAAAACAGCCCAGCCGTCCTCGTCCACCTCAGTGCCGCCCGCGAGCAGGATTTTTTCCGGCTTTTGCGCGTGGTAATGCTGGCTGAAGCTGTAAACCTCCAGCGTCAGACCCGCGTAGCGGGTCTCTGCACCGAGGAAGGAGACGTCTGTGTACCAGTCGTCGTACTGCGCGGCTCTGCCCGCAAGGGTGTCATATCGCCGCTGGACGAGCTGCTTTGCCCGCGCGACGATTTCGGCGGGAACGCTCGGATCGGCAAGCGTCGCGTCAGCGACGTGGTCGGTGTGGCTGCGATCGGGCTTGTAGAGCAGCAGACTTTCACCGTCGAAGTAGAGATAGCGCGTGAAGTTGACCCCATCGCCGGGAGCGTCGCCCGCAGACAAGCCGCCGAGGAGGATCGAGCGGCTGGCGGGAAATGTGTAATCCCAGTAGCTCATCTCCGGCCACGCGGCGGTGATGACGCTCTTGAGGTCGACGCCGTAGAGCTGACCGCCGCGCTTGTAGTAGATCGCGGGGAAATCGGAGCTGTTGACGATCTCACACACGCCGTCGCCGTCCATGTCCATCTGCGTGAGCCAGTCAAGGGCATCGGAGGGGATGCGGCGGTCGGCAATGCGCTGTGCCTTCCCGGCAAGGGGAATGGTCAGCCACGGCTCCCGCGCGGGCAGGATGTCCGCGAGCGGCGTCGGTGCGGCGGTCTCAAAGTCCGGCAAAGGCGCGGGCGAGGCTTCCAGACTGTCGAGGCACGCCATCAGCGCGGGACTGTCGATCCAGAGCGTCGGGCGGTCGCTGGGATAGCTTGAGGAGAGCCCCGGCTCAAAGGTGGGATGCAGGAGCCGCACGCGGTCGAAGCCGCAGAAGAAGGTGTACCGTTCGCCGTCCTGCGTGATGACGGAGAGCGTGTAGTACGCGCTGTCGCCGTAGCCCTGCTGCGTGTAGAGGTCCGCCTCAGTGAGGGCGTTGAGGGCTGGCACGAGCTGCGCCGTGAACGAGGTCAGCTCCTCGTCAAGAAGAAAGCGCGAGCCGCTGCCGTCGCGGAAATGCAGGTTGAGGATGTCCTCTGCGCGCAGAGCTTGCGCCCAGTGCAGAAATTCGTCGACGACGCTGCGCTCGGCCTCCGTCAGATTGTCAAGAAGTGCGGGGCGGAGCAATCGGTACAGAGCTTGTGTCAGTTCCGCGTTGTCCACGACGGCGACGGCCTTCATGTAGGAAAATGGCTCTCCCTCGGTTTCGTACTCCGCGGGTGCGTCCAGCGCAACTTGCCCATTCTCGCTCAGCGAAAAGCCATAATAGCCGGTATAATCATCGTTGAAGGCGAGCGTATAACGGACTTCTCCATCGCGGGCTGCGAATGGAGTAAGCTCCTCCGCACGGACGCTGCGGAGAATGCCCTCGAGTGCTTCGATCTGCGCGGATGTATCATCGGAGGGCTCCTCCAGAAGGAAGCGGGCTGCGCCGGTCTCGGCGTCCCATGCGCCGCAGCCTGTTATTTTGCTGCCGTCAAGCTCCGCCGCCCAGTCGAGGAATTCGAGACAGGCCTGCGCGTCCTCGGTCGTGAAGCCCGCGTCGTACCATTCCTGCGTGACCTCGGGCGTCGTATCCGGCGCGCCGGTGAAGCTCACCGCGCACACGAGCGCCGCGAGCGCGACGACGGCGAACACCGCCGCGGCCTTGGCCTGCCGGTTCTCCGCGATGCGTGTGATGCGCTCCTTGAGACTCCTTTTGCCGCTGGTCATGGTCGTCGCGCCGAGCAGCGGGTTCTGCGGCTTATCGCACACAGGCACGAGCGCGAGCAGGGCTTTTCCGTAGGCGGCGCGCTCGTCCGCGCCGAGCGCGCGGAGCGTCCCCTCGTCGCAGGCCAGCTCGCAGTCCTCGCGCGAGAGCACCGCCGCGAGCCACACGAGCGGGTCGAACCAGTAGACGGTCAGGCACACGCCGCGCAGCAGCGACCACAGCGGGTCAAGGTGCCGCGCGTGCGTCTGCTCGTGCGCGAGCACGAAGCGCAGGGCGTCGGGGCTTTGCAGCGCCTTTTCGTTCAGGTAAACGGCGGGGCGCAGCACACCGAACAGGCACGGGGAGGGAAGCGCGGACACGAGATAGACCGGATAGCGGCAGCCCTCGACGCGGTAAGGTGTGCGCGCCTTGCGCAGCGCGCGGGCGAAGCGCAGGTTGGTGAAAAGGAACCACGCGCCCACGCCGGCCATTCCGGCGTACCAGACGTAGGTGAGCGCCTCGGACAACGTGACGGTCCGGTAGGTCGGTGTCACGATAGAATATTCGTCGGCAGGGGCGCTCTGCGCCGCGTCGGACGGCGGAGACAGAGGCTCACCCTGCGACTCCTTGCCGGGCAAAAGCTGTGCGGGGCGCCGCTCCGTGCCGTCCTGAACGTACAGCACGGGGGTATCCAGCCGCTCCTCCACAACGGCCTGCACCGGCGCGGCAGCCGAGAGCACGTTGTGCGCTAGTGTGCCGACGTTTACCGGCACGAGCAGCCGCACGAGCACCAGAAGCCAGAGCGCGTACTGCATCCGGCGCGAGACGGTGCGGCGGAACAGCTGCCGCAGCGCCAGCAGCGCAAGGATCAAAGCCGAGGAAGTCAAAAGGATCTCTTTCATTTCGTGGTCCCTCCCGCTTGCTCCAAAATGGCGGTCAGCTCGTCGATGTCTTCCTGCGTGAGCGCGCGGCCCTCGACCATGGCGCTCATCATCAGGCCCAGGCTGCCGCCGTAGACCTTACCGAGAAAGCTCTCGGTCTCGGTGCGGGCGGCGTCGCTCTGCGCGACGGCGGGATAGAACTGCTTGGCGCGCCCGCCGGCCTCGTGGCGCACTGCGCCCTTGGCCTCCAGCCGTGTGAGCATGGTGATGACAGTGTGCTTCTCCCAGCCGGTCTCGGCGGAAAGCGCGGCGGTGAGCTGCGTGATGGTCTGCGGGGACTGCTCCCAGAGACGGTGCATCAGCTTCCACTCCGCGTCGGTCAGATTGCAGGACACGGGACATTCCTCCTTTAGGTATACAGCTGTATACCTGTCTGAGACTAGCATAGCAGAAAGGTATACGGTTGTCAACCAAAATTTGCGGAGAAAAGCCGCACCCGTGGGAGCGGCTTTGACACAGATTTATTTTTTCCGCCACACGGACGGCAGGAACAGCACGAGCAGGGGCATGATCTCCAGTCGCCCGAGGAGCATCGTAAACGAGAGCACGAGCTTTGAGAGCGGCGAGAGAAAGCCGAAGTTGCACGTCGGGCCGACAAGGCCGAGGCCGGGGCCGACGTTGCTGATGCAGGTCAGGGATGCCGTGAAGGCGGAGGTGAAATCCAGCTCGTCGAGCGAGACGATCAGCGTGGAGAAAAAGAGGATGATCATATAGGCAAAGAAGAAGAGGGAAACGGAGGAGATGGTATCCTCCTCCACGCGCTGCCCGTCGAGCGTGATGGGGCGCACCTCGCGCGTGTGCAGGATGCGGCGCAGGTCGCGCTTGAGTCCCTTGAAGAGCAGCACGATGCGCGAGACCTTGATGCCGCCGGCGGTCGAGCCGGCGCAGCCACCGGCGAACATCACAACGAGCAGCACAAGACGGCTGAACTGCGGCCAGAGGTCGAAATCCTCTGTGCAGTAGCCGGTGGTGGAAATGAGCGTTGTGACCTGAAAGGCCGCGTGCTCGATGGCGGAGCCGACGGACCGGCCCGTTTTGAGAACAAGATCGAGCGCGATGAGCGCGGACGAGCCGAACACGATGCCGGAGTAGACGCGCAGCTCGTCGCTGCGCAGGACCTCCCGCCAGCGCCGTGTACCGGCCAGAAACAGAAGCGTGAAATTGACCGACGAGACGAACATGAAGACCACGATGATCCAGTTGACCGCCGAGGACTGGTAGTAGGCGATGCTTTCGTTGCGGACGGAGAAGCCGCCGGTCGAGATGGTCGTGAGCGCGGTGGTCACCGCATCGAACCACGGCATCCGCGCCGCGCGGAGCGCGAGCGTTTCCGCCGCCGTGAGGAGAATGTAGATGCTGTAAAGCATTTTGGCCGTGTCGTTCGTGCGCGGCAGCAGCTTGGAGGAGATGGGGCCGGGGCTTTCGGCCTTCATCAGGTTGACGCTGCCCTCGCCGAGCTTCGGCATCAGCGCGAGCAGCAGGACGAGAACGCCCATGCCGCCGAGCCATTGCGTCAGCGCGCGCCAGAGCTGGATGCCGCGCGGCAGCGAGGCCGGCGCGCCGAAGATGGAGGCGCCCGTCGTCGTGAAGCCGGAAACGGTCTCAAACAGCGCGTCCACATAGCCGCAGCAGCCGCTGAGCGCATAGGGCAGCGCGCCGAAGGCGGACAGCACGATCCAGCCGAGCGCCACGGCGATATAGCCGTCGCGGTTCTGCAGGCGTGATTTGGCCGTATGCAGCCGGCTCAGCGGCAGACCGACCGCGAGGCAGAGCAGCGCCGTGACGCCGAAGACGGCGGTATTTTCCCGGCAGACGAGCGCGATGACGAAGGGAATGAGCAGGGACACGCCCTCGATGCCCAGGATGATGCCGAGAATTTTGAAAATGAGCTTTTTGTTCATGTCGCGCCTTCCTCCGTGCAGCGGCTCAACGGACCAGAATGTCGTTGAGGTCCTTGAGGAACAGAGATTTTGCCACCACGATCACGCGGTCGCCCTCCGAGATGATGGAGTGGCCGCCGGGAATGAGGAGCTTGCCGCCGTGGACGATGGCGGCGACCAGCAGCCCCGGCTTGAAGTTCAGGTCCTTGAGGGGCGTATTGAGGAAGTGCGTCGCGCCGGTCGCGGTGAATTCCACCGCCTCTATCGCGCCGCCGAGGATCTTATGCAGGCTCTCCACGGCGCTGCCCTGCGAGTTGGCGAGGCCGCGGACGTAGCTGGAGATCTGGCTGGCCGTCACGTCTTTGGGGGAGATGACGGTGTCGATGCCGAGGTCGTGCACCAGCGCGGTGTAGTTCGGGCGCGACATCTTCGGCAGGACCTTGGCAACGCCGGAGTCCTTCGCGGTGAGCGCCATGAGCAGATTCTCCTCGTCGCGCCCCGTGAGGGAGACGAAGGCGTCCGCGTCGAAGATGCCCTCGGATTCGAGCAGGTCATGGTCCGTGCCGTCGCCGTGGAGGATGGTCGCCTTCGGCAGCTTCTCGGCGATCGCCATGCACTTTTCCTCGTTCTGCTCAACGATGGTGATGTGCATCCCCATGCCGTCGAGCGCCCAGGCGAGGTAGAGCGCGATGCGCCCGCCGCCGATCACGCTCAGCTGGCGGATGGGCGAGGTGTCACGGCCCATGCTGCGCAGCACGCGGGCGGTCTCGGTCGGTGTGCCGATGGCGTAAACGCGGTCGCCGGCCTGCGGGACAAAGTGGCCGTTCGGCACCAGCACCTCGCAGCCGCGCTTGGCCGCGCACAGCAGCAGCGCGTTGGGATGGAGCTTGTTGTATTCGATCAGGCTCTTGCCGGCCATGCCGTCCTGCTCGGTGATCTGGAAGCCGATGAGCTCCACGGTGCCGCGGGCGAAGCTCTCCACGCTGAACGCGGCGGGCACGCGCAGGATGCGCGCGATCTCCTGCGCGGCGGCGTATTCGGGGTTGATGATCATGTCCAGACCGATCTCGCGGCGCAGGATCGGCGCGTCGCGGAAGTATTCGGGGTTGCGCACGCGGGCGACCGTGTGCTTGGCGCCCAGCTTTTTCGCCATCAGCGAGCAGACGAGGTTCACCTCGTCGTCCGCCGTGGCGGCGATGACCAGGTCGGCGTCGCGCACACCGGCACGCAGCAGCACGCTCGCGCACGCACCGTTGCCCTCGACGCACATGGCGTCGAGCGTGGCGTCGGCGTGCTCGATCACGGCGGCGCTCTCGTCCACCAAAATCAAGTCGTGCTCCTCGCCGACCATCTGCTGGGCAATGGCGTAGCCGACCTTGCCCAGACCGACAATGATGATCTTCATGCTTTGTTCTCCGTTCTGCCGCGCACCGCGCGGCGCGTAATAGCCTTGGTATCCGCGCGCCTCATCCGCGCGCAGTCTTCATTTCCATCAGAACGCTGTTGAATTCCGCGCCCATGATCATCATGGTCGCCGAAAGATACAGCCACAGCAGCAGCACGATGATGGCGCCGATGGAGCCGTAGATGACGGAATAGTTCGCTGCGTTTTCCACATAAAGCGAGAAAAGCAGCGAGAGGATCATCCAGGCCGTGAGCGAAAAGAGCACGCCGGGCCAGACGTAGTGAACGCTCCGCGTCTCCTGTGCGAGACCGTAGAGCACGGCGAGCGCGAGAAAGACGATGCAGCCGAGGAACACGAAGCGCAGCGTCGACCACAGCTCGATGAAGCCGTCGGTCAGGATGGCGCTGAAATGGAAGTAGTCCGCGCAGAGGTTCAGCACGCTGCGGCCCACCGTCACGAGCACCAGCGAGAGCAGGATCGTGAGGATCAGGCAGATGGTGTAAAGGAACACTTTGGCCTGATGGCGGAGGAACTGCGTGGGACGCCCCATGCCGTAGGCCTTGCGCACGCTCAGCAGCAGCGCGTTGGCCGCGCGCATCGGGAACCAGATGGAAAAGATCAGGCTGAAGGTCATCAGCGTCCGGCTCGATACGCGCGAAACGTAGCGCAGGTACTGGATCAGCAGGTCCAGCACCTCGGCGGGGATGATGGTGCCGAGCTGGCGCAGGAAGCCCTCAATGTCCACAGCGAAGAAGCCGACGAGGTTGCTCAGGAAGATGAGCAGCGGGAACATCGCAAAGAGCAGGTAATACGTCAGCGCCGCGCTGTCGCGGGCTACGCGGTGGTCGAAGTAGCGGCGCACGAACAGCGCCGTGCCGCGAAAAAACCGGTTGTGCATCACGCGCTCGAGCAAATCCCGCTCACCTCCGCCCTGTTTATTCTTCACGAAGCCCTATAAAAACAACAATACTATAGCACAGCAAGACCGAAAAGGAAAGAGAAAGATTTCCGCGCCGCCGCGGCGAGGAAAACGGGCCGAAAAAATCGGGAAAATGCTTGACAAAGAAAGAAAATGCGCATACTATGATAAGGTAAATAAATATTCGTCCGGTAGGTAAGGCTACCATCAGGATATGGACTGCTGCCGCAGAGTCGTGGAGACACGATGCGAGGGTTTGAACAGTTGGCATCGAAACCAAGGTGCCATCTAATGCAGTTTCACCGCCTGGTGATGCTAAAGCTTGAACGGTAGGGAAGATCGCAAAGCGCGATTTTTATCATTGTCGCTCCCGCAGCCTTGGTACCGGAGGAAGGCCTGCGGGCTTTTTTTATCCCTTGGCCCGCGCCGGTCAGCTTTGGAGAAAGGAGGAACAGCGCATGATCGATTTTGAAGAACGCCGTGACGAGCTGCTGGAGAAAATAGAGGAGATGACCCGCCGAAAGCAGTATAAGGCGCTGCGCGACATTTTAGTCGAGCTGGAGCCCGCCGATATCGCAGACCTGTTCGACGATCTGCCCGAGGAGATGCTGCCGCTGCTGTTCCGCCTGCTGCCCAAGGAGCCGGCGGCGGAGCTGTTCGTCGAGCTGGAGCCGGATGTGCAGGAGATGCTCATCCGCGGCTTTTCCAACACCGAGCTCAAGGAGGTGCTCGACGAGCTGTATCTCGACGACGCCGTCGATATCGTCGAGGAGATGCCCGCGGGCGTGGTCAAGCGCATTCTGAAGCACGCCGACCCCGACACCCGCAAGAGCATCAATGAGATCCTGAAATATCCCGAGGATTCCGCCGGCGCGCTGATGACGACGGAGTTCGTCGACCTCAAGCGAGACATGACGGTCGAGGACGCACTCAAGCGCATCCGCCGCACCGGCACGGACAAGGAGACCATCAACGTCTGCTATGTGGTGGATCCCGCGCGCAAGCTGCTCGGCATCGTTTCCCTGCGCACGATCCTCCTCTCCGACGAGGACGATATCATCGAGGATATCATGGAGACGCATGTCATCTCTGTCGGCACCCTCGAGGATAAGGAGGACGTTGCCCAGACCTTCTCGAAGTACGACTTCATCGCCCTGCCGGTCGTCGATAAGGAAGACCGTCTCGTCGGCATCATTACCGTTGACGACGCCATGGACGTCATGGAGGCGGAGGCCACCGAGGATATCGAAAAGATGGCGGCCATGCTGCCGACCGACAAACCCTATCTCAAAACGAGCGTGTTCGAGACCTTCAAGTCCCGTATCCCGTGGCTCCTCCTGCTGATGGTCTCGGCGACCTTCACCGGCCAGATCATCGCGAAATTCGAGGACGCCCTCGGCGCCTGCGCTATCCTGACCGCCTATATCCCCATGCTGATGGATACCGGCGGAAACTGCGGCTCGCAGGCGAGCGTCACGGTCATCCGCGGCATTTCGCTCGATGAGATCGAGTTTTCCGACCTCCTCCGCGTCATCTGGAAGGAGATCCGCGTGGCGGTGCTCTGCGCCGCGGTGCTTAGCGCGGCGAACTTTGTCAAGCTGCTGCTGGTGGATAAGATGATTTTCGGCAATCCCATCACGATGACGGTGGCGGCGGTCATCTGCCTGACGCTGATCGTCACGGTGTTTGCCGCCAAGCTCGTCGGCTGCACGCTGCCGCTGCTGGCCAAGAAGATCGGCTTCGACCCCGCGGTCATGGCCTCGCCGTTCATCACCACGGTGGTGGACGCGATCTCGCTGGCCATCTACTTCCGCTTCGCCGCGCTCCTGCTGGGCATCTGAGTTTTCCGGCCTTGCCGCCGAATTTCCCCTTTCCAAGCGCGGCGGGGCGTGGTATTCTGTTCCTATGAAAAGCACCGTAGGGTAAGCATACCCGATTTTCAAGGAGGTATTTTTGTGGAAGAAAAGCTGCGCGAATACGCGCATCTGATCGTTTCCGTCGGACTGAACCTGCAAAAGGGGCAGACGCTCATTCTTTCGTCCCCCGTGGAGTGCGCGCCGTTCGCGCGGCTGTGCGTGTCGGCGGCCTATGACCTCGGCGCGGGCGAGGTCGTGCTGAACTGGACGGACGACTATATCACCCGCGAGCGCTTCCTGCGTGCGCAGGACGCCGCCTTTGAAACGCCGCGCCCGTGGCGCAGGGCGTTCTTTACCGACTACGCCAACGAGGGCGCGGCCTATCTGCGCATCGATGCGGAGGACCCCGAAACGCTGCTGGGCGTATCGCCCGCGCGGCTCGTCGCCGCGCAGCGCACCTCGTCCGTCGAGCGCGAGACCTTTGACCGGCTCCAGATGGCGAACGGCTTTCCGTGGTGCGTCGCGGGCGCGCCCATCGCCGCGTGGGCGAGGAAGGTCTTCCCCGACCGGAGCGAGGGCGATGCGGTCGCCGCGCTCTGGGACGCGATCCTGAAAACCGTGCGCGTCACCGGCGACGGAAACGCCGAGGCGCGCTGGCGCGAGCACATCGCGCTGCTGACCGCGCGCAAGGAAAAGCTCAACGCGCTGCGCTTCAAGAGCCTGCACTACACCAATTCCCTCGGCACCGACCTCACCATCGAGCTGCCGGACGATCATCTCTGGGCGGCGGGAAACTCCGAAACGCCCGCGGGCGTCGGCTTCGTCGCCAATCTGCCCACCGAGGAGATCTTCACCGCGCCGCTCAGGACCGGCGTCAACGGCACGGTCTGCGCGGCGCTGCCGCTGGTGAACAACGGCAGTATCATCGAAGACATCCGCTTCACCGTGAGGGAGGGCCGCATCGTTGAGGCACGGGCCTCGCGCGGCGAGGATGTTTTGAATGCCGCCATCGCGGTGGACGACGGCGCACGCTATTTCGGCGAGGTCGCGCTGGTGCCCTACGACAGTCCCATCCGCAACAGCGGCCTGCTGTTCTACAACACGCTCTACGACGAGAATGCCTCCTGCCACCTCGCCTTCGGTGAGGCGTATCCTGAGTGCATCGCCGGCGGCGAGCGGATGACGCGCGAGGAGCTGGACGCCCGCGGGCTGAACCACTCGCTCACGCACGTCGATTTCATGGTCGGCACCGCCGACCTCTCCATCACCGGCACGACGCACGACGGCCGCGAGCTGCCGGTGTTCCGCAGCGGAAATTTTGCCCTGTAAGGGCGCAGATACAGAGAAAAACGGAGGAGAGCACGATGAATTTCAAGCCCATTGAAACGGACGAGAACGTCCTTGTCATGCCCGGCGCGGTGGTCTGCGGCGATGTGACCGTCGGCGAGGGCACCGCCTTCTGGTTCAACAGCGTCTGCCGCGCGGAGCTGCAGCCCATCAAGATCGGCAAGCGCTGCAACATTCAGGACTGCGCGGTGATCCACAACCTCTGCACCCTCGGCGACGATGTATCCGTCGGTCACGGCGCCATCGTCCACGGCGCGACGGTCGGCGACCGCGTGATCGTCGGCATGGGCGCCATCGTGCTCGACGGAGCGAAGATCGGCGACGACTGCATCATTGCCGCCGGCGCGGTCGTGACCGGCAAGATGGACGCGCCCGCGGGCAGCCTGCTCGTCGGCTCTCCCGCCGTGGTCGCAAAGCCCCTGAACGACAAGCAGAAGGCGTCCTGCCTGGAAAACAGCGAGCTTTACTACCGCAAGAGCGTGGAGTACCGCGCGTTCCTTGCTCAGCAGGGCAAATAAGCGCGGACGGAGAGGAGGAAACGCCATGAAAATTCTGGTCATCAACGGCGCGAACATGAACCTGCTCGGCAAGCGTGAGCCGGATATCTACGGCCGCGAGGACTACGCCGCCCTCTGCGCCTGCATCTACGCCCACGCCCAAAGCCGCGGCATCGCGGTCGAGTGCTTCCAGTCCAACCACGAGGGCGCGATCATCGACGCCATTCAGGAGGCGGACGGGATGTTCGACGGTATCGTCATCAACCCCGGCGCTTATGCGCACTACAGCTACGCCATCCGCGACGCCATCAAGGCCATCACCATTCCGGTGGTGGAGGTCCACATCTCCGACATTGAAAAGCGCGAGGAGTTCCGCCATCTCTCCGTCACCGCGCCGGTCTGCATCGCGCAGATCCGCGGTCACGGCTTCGAGAGCTACACCATGGGCATCGACCTGCTCGCGGGCGCAAAGCAGTAAAAGCAAGATCAGAGGAGCCGTTCTCCGCCGGGGGACGGCTCCCTTTCTGCAAAGCGGTATTTAGAAAATTTTCTAAATACCGATTGACATTCCGGCGGGATGGTGTTACTCTTTATTTAGAAATTTTTCTAAATACCATGAAAGGGGCGAGCGGCGTGGGCCTGAGTGAAACCATGAAGGCGCTGGGCGATCCCGTGCGGCGCGAGATACTGAATCTGCTCAAGGGCGGACGCATGACCGCGGGCGACATCGCGAGCCGCTTTGACATGACGGCGGCGACGGTCTCATACCACCTCGCCCAGCTCAAGAAGGCGGGACTCATTTTTGAGAGCCGCGAGAAGAACTTTATCTACTACAGCCTCAACGCCTCGGTGCTCGAGGAGGTGCTGCTGTGGTTACAGGATTTGAGGGGGGAGAAGGAATCATGAAGATAAACAAAAAAGAACTGCTGCTGACCTCGCTGGTCTGCCTGCTGCCGCTGCTGGCGGGCGTCATTCTCTACCCGCGCCTGCCCGAAACGATGGCGACGCATTGGGGCTTTGACGGAACGGCAAACGGCTGGTCGTCGCGTGCCGCCACGGTGTTCGGCCTGCCGCTGCTGATCCTGGCGCTGCATCTCGTCTGCTCCTACGCCGAGAGCCGCGACACAAAGCGAAAGAATGTGAATCCGGTGCTGCGGACGGTGATGCTGTGGTTCTGCCCGGCAGTCTCGCTGCTCGGCGGAGCGCTCACACTCGGCACGGGACTGGGCTATGAGATGCACGTCGGCACCGTGGCGCCGGTGTTCGTGGGGCTGCTGTTTCTCATCCTCGGCAACTACCTGCCGAAGCTCCGGCGGAACCGCACCATGGGCATCAAGCTGTCGTGGACGCTTGCGAGCGAGGAGAACTGGACCCGCACGCACCGCGTCGCGGGCTTTACCTGGGTCGCCGCGGGACTGCTGATGCTGCTGTCTGCGCTGCTGCGCCTGCACGGGCCGACGGTGACCGTAGTTCTTCTTGCGCTGGCGGTGGGCATTCCGGTGCTGTATTCCTATCTCTACTACCGCCGCCATGAGAAGGGGGGAGCGCAATGACCGTTCCGACCTCGTCGCTCATCGCCATGGGCGCGGCCGCGGCGTTCTGTGCTCTGCTGCCCATCGGCATTCTGATTTGGTGGCGCAGGACCGAGCGTACCCGCCTGCTGCCCGCGCTCTGGGGCGCGCTGACCTTTCTTCTCTTCGCACGGGGGCTGGAGATGGGACTGCACTACCTCTGCATCCTCTCCGACAATGCCGTTTCCCGCGCGATCCTGAGCAGCCCGTGGCTCTATATGCTCTACGGCGCGCTGACAGCGGGCATTTTCGAGGAGTGCGGCCGCTTTTGTATGTATAAGACCGTCATGCGCCGTTATGACGGGCGCGCCGCCGCCGTCACGGCGGGCATCGGCCACGGCGGCATCGAGGCGATGACCGTTTCCGCTGCGTCGATGGCGCTCTATCTTGTCTTCGCCCTCTGTTGGAACGCGGGCGATACGGACGCGCTTTTGAAGCTCGCCGGCAGCGCGGAGACGGCGCAGACCGTCGCCGCTTCCCTCGGCAAATACACCGTCGGCTACTGCCTGCTCGCCTGTCTCGAGCGCGTGAGCGCGATGCTGCTGCACATTTCGCTCTCCGTTTTTGTGTTTGCCGCGGCGCGGAGCCGCGCAAAGCGCGGCTATCTCGCCTTTGCCATCGGCCTGCACGCGATTTTCGATATGCCCGCCGCGCTCTACCAGTTCGGCTATGTCAAGCAGCTTTTCCCGGTCGAGTTGTGGCTTGCCGTCTGTGCGCTCTATGCGCTGCGCAGCGCCCGCAAATGCTATCTTGAGGAATGTGACGCATAAACATAAAGGAGGAAATCTGTATGGAACCAATCAAATTAGGCCGCTACCGCCACTTCAAGGGCAGCGAATACGAGGTCGTCGGCCTTGCGAAGCACAGCGAAACCTTGGAGGATATGGTCGTCTATCGCGCGCTCTACGGGGAGTTCGGCTTGTGGGTGCGCCCCGCCGCCATGTGGAACGAAACCGTCGAGCGCGACGGCAAGACCTACCGCCGATTCACCTATCTCGGGGAATGACGGACTATACGCTCGTCCGTTCACGGCGGCGAACGCTCTCGATGGAGCTGAAGCGTGACGGCACGGTGGTCGTCCACGCGCCGCTGAGGCTCGGCGTGGAGAAGATCGACGCGTTTGTCGCCGCGCATGAGGCGTGGCTCGCCCGCGCCCGCACCCGTCAGGCGGAACGCCTTGCCGCGCATCCCGAGCCGACAGAGGCCGAGCGCGAAGCGCTCCTTGCGCGCGCGAGGTCCGAGCTGCCGCAGCGCGTGGCGCATTGGAGCTGCGTGACCGGCCTTGTGCCGACCGGCGTGAAGATCACCGGCGCGAAAACGCGCTTCGGGAGCTGTAACAGCCGGAACAGCCTTTGCTTTTCCTGGCGGCTCATGCAGTACCCAGACGAGGCCATTGACCTCGTGGTGGTGCACGAGCTCTGCCATATCGCGCATCACGACCACGGCGCGGGCTTCTACGCCCTGCTCGGCAGTATCCTGCCGGATCACCGCGAGCGCATGAAGCTGCTGCGCGGGTGAGCGCTTTTTGTGCATATTACCCCATGCGCTTGGGTGCGGCTTTGGATGGGGATGATTCGGTAGTCTTGACTTTGAGCGGTGAGTACGGTACAATAAATGAGACGGAATATATAGCTTGAAGGAGCGTGAGTGCATGAAAAAATTGATAGCAGTGCTTTTAGCATTGGTTTGTGTGCTTGGGTCGGCAGGCTGTAATGCCACACCGAGCAGCGTTGATAAATTATCCGAAGCGGAAAATACAATCGGTGAAGCAAACCCTAAAATTGTTACTGCTGACGCGGTAACTCCGATAGCTCTTGAGGATAACTGGCTTATGCCACTTGATTTGTTTATTGATAGTGGCAATATCGAAAATAATACCGGACTGAGTGTGTCCAAAAAGCTGAATAAGGACAACGGAAAATATGTTGGTTTGTATGTAGAAAACAAGGGAAGCGGTCCCGTTGTGGCAACCATCAATGGCCGGAGTGAGGAAACCTTCGAGAAGGGTGAAAGCGGACATATTTATGTTGAAGTGACTCAAGGCCGGTTTGGTGCCGACAAAGAATATGAATTTAAAGTAGTGCCCGGCACCAATGGCGGAATGATCAATATTCACTACGAGATTGCTCAGCGAGAGTCTCGGTGATATTTTGAAGGCGGCAGGGACAGCGCCGCTCTATGGGTAAGGACCACCGCGAGCGCATGAAGCTGCTGAAAGAATAAAGAGGTTGGAAAGCCGCTTGACTTTCCAACCTCTTTTTGATCGTGTGCGGAGGCTCAGTCCTCTTCGATGAGCCGCAGGCCCGCCGTGGCGGAGACGGGCAGGGTGAAGCAGATGGACTTCGCCTTGCTCGCCATGCCCGCGTCGCGCATGATGGCGGACATGATCTCGTTGCGCTTGTCGCGGTGGACGACGATGTAGATCATTTCCTTTTCGGCGGCAAGGGAAATGCCGAGGAATTTTTCCGCGCCCTCCATGCCGGTGCCCTTGGCGTGGATGACCGTGCCGCCCGCCGCGCCCGCGCCGCGGGCCGCGTCCATGATCAGATCGCTGTAGCCGTGGTTGGCGATGACGACCAGAAGCTCGTATTTCGTGTCCTTCATGGTGGATTCCTCCCCCTTTTGGTAGTTTTGGTGCTCGGTCAGGAATTGCAGCTCGCGCCGCCCGCCAATGGAGCTGAGCGGGACCGTAAAGGCGATGCCCATGCCGGGCACGTCGATCTGCAGCTCGCGCCGCAGGCCGCGGCGCAGCTCCTCCCATTTCTCGTCGGTGACGAAGCTCGCGAACACGCATTTGTCGCTGCGTTCGAGACCGAGGTAATTGAGCGTTTCGTTGCTCGCCGTGCCGAGAGCCAGCGAGATGAACTGCACCGGCACCTGCCGCTCGCGGTAAAACGAGAGGAAGGTCGTGAGCTTGCTGCGCTCGGTGATGGTGACCATCATGGATAATTCACTCATGCGCTGCCCTCCTTACAGGTCGATGATGGCGAGGTCGTCCAAGGCGAACGCATCGCCGGAGACCGCGGGGGCGGGAGCCACTGCACCGTGCTTTGTGCGCAGACGGTAAATGAGACCCAAGCCCTGAATGGTGATGAGCGGCGTCATGGCGACCATGGCGACCACGCCGAAGGCGTCGGTGACGATATTGCCGCCGACCGCCGAGCACGCGCCCATCGCAAAGGGCAGCAGGAAGGTCGTCGCCATGGGGCCCGAGGCCACGCCGCCGGAGTCGAACGCGATGGCGGTGAAGAGCTTCGGCACGAAGAACGAGAGCGCGATGGCGACGGCGTAGCCCGGCACGAGCAGGTAGAAGATGGAAATGCCGGTCAGCACGCGGATCATCGCAAGACCGACCGAGACGGCTACGCCGATGGAGAGCGAATGCTTCATCGCGCTGCCCGGGATCGCGCCGTCGGTCAGCTCCTCGACCTGCCGCATGAGAACGTAGACCGCCGGCTCGGCCATGACGATGAAGTAGCCGATGAGCATACCGATGGGAATGATGATCCAGTTGCAGGAAAGTCCCGCGATGACGCTGCCGAGGTAGTTGCCCGCGGGCATGAAGCCGACGTTCACGCCGGTGAGGAAAATGACGAGCCCGAGGTATGTATACGCAAGGCCCACGCCGATGCGGATGAGCTGCTTGCGCTCGAGATGCAGGGAGACAAGATCGAACACCGCGAAGAACGCCGCGATGGGGAGAAGTGAGACGGCGATCTCCTTGAAATACGTCGGGAAGGCGACGAAGAAGAGCTGCCAGAGCGCGGCGCTGTCGCCGATCTCGGGGATGACGACGGCGGTGTAGCTGCCGCCGTCCGGCCGGAAGATGAGACTCAGGATGAGCACCGCGAGAATGGGGCCGATGGAGCAGAGCGCGACAAGACCGAAGCTGTCGTTCGCGCTGTGCTTATCGCTTCGGATGGCGGAGACGCCGACACCCATCGCCATGATGAACGGCACGGTCATCGGGCCGGTCGTCACGCCGCCGGAGTCGAACGCTACGGCAAGGAAATCCTTGGGCACGAACATGGCGAGAACAAAGACCACGATGTAGAAGCCCACCAGCATCGTGTTGAGCGGGACGGAGAGCAGCATACGCAGCATGGCGAAGCAGAGGAATAATCCCACACCGACCGCCACGGTGACGATGAGGACCATGTTCGGCACGGCCTGCACCTGATTGGCGAGCACCTGCAGGTCCGGCTCGGAAATGGTGATGAGAAAGCCCAGCAGAAAGCCGAGCGTCAGCATGATGCCGACCCTGCGCGTCTTGGTGATGCACGCGCCCACGCGCTCGCCCATCGGCGACATGGCCAGCTCCGCGCCGAGGGAGAAGAACATCATGCCCACCACCAGCAGCACCGCGCCGAAGAGGAACGCCATCAGCACGCTCGTCGGGAGCGGGGCGATGGTGAAGCTCAGGATCAGCACGATGGCGAGGATGGGCAGCACCGCGGCAAGCGATTCCTGTAATTTTTCGTTGAGTTTGCTGCGATACAAGGCAAAAGCTCCTTTCCGGATATGATCTTATCATACCGTAGTATAGCATGGAAAAGTGTTACAATTGTGTTAAGATTGGCCGCTTTGGGCATTTCACCGCGGCTGCATAAAACGCCCGCCTTCGCGCGAAGGGCGCAGAAACGTAAATTTCTCTTGTTATTCTCCCCGGTATCGTATATAATACCATTGATTACGCAATGACGGAAACGATTTTCCAAACGCAGCTTTGCAGAAAGGATGCGCGAATATGATAGAACTGAAAAACGAAAAGGGCAGCGTCTTCGTGAGCGACACCGCGCTCTCGAGCATCACCGGCGCGGCGGCGACGAGCTGCTTCGGCGTGAAGGGCATGGCCTACCGCTCCATGACGGACGGCATCGTCCACCTGCTGCGCCGCGAGGCGATGAGCAAGGGCGTCCACATCACGCAGCACGACGACCATGAGATCTCCATCGAGCTGCACATCGTCGTCGAGCACGGCGTGAACATTTCGGCGGTCTGCCAGGCCATCATCGGTCAGGTGCGTTACCTTGTCACCGAGAATACCGGCGCGGTCGTGCGCGGCGTGAATGTCTGCGTCGACAGCATGACCATGTAAACAAGAGGAGGAACCTTTCCTATGCACGATACCATTACCGGGCCTGTTTTCCAGGAGATGCTGATCTTCGGCGCGGCCTCGATCGCCAAGGAAAAACAGAGCATCAACGATCTCAACGTTTTCCCCGTGCCGGACGGCGACACGGGCACCAATATGAGCCTGACCATGCACGCCGCGGCGCAGGAGCTGCAAAAGCGCAGCCCCGCGACCGTGGACCTCGCCTCATCCATTACCGCCAGTGCTCTGCTGCGCGGCGCGCGCGGCAACTCCGGCGTCATTCTCTCGCTGCTCTTCCGCGGAATGTCCAAGAGCCTCAAGGGCTGTGTCACTGCGGACGGCTGCACCTTTGCCGCCGCCATGCAGGAGGGCGTGAGCGCTGCCTACAACGCGGTGATGAAGCCTGCCGAGGGCACGATCCTCACCGTCTCCCGCCTCGCCGCAGACCGCGCGATGGCGGCCAGCGCCGAGAAAAACAGCGTGGAGTACGTCATTGAGCAGGCCATCGCACAGGGCGAGGAGACGCTGCGTCAGACCGTAGACATGAATCCCGTGCTCAAGAAGGCCGGCGTCGTGGACGCGGGCGGCAAGGGCTTCCTTGTGATCCTGAAGGGAATGCTCGCGGCGCTGCGCGGCGAGACCATGCCCGCGCTCGAGACCGAGCACGCCGCGCGCGACAAGGCGGACTTCGCCTCCGTCGGCGACGAGGACATCACCTTTGCCTTCGACACCGTGTTCATCGTCCGCCGCATCGACGACCGCTCCATCGAGCCGTTCCGCGAGTTTTTGAACGGCATCGGCGACAGCCTTGTGATCGGCGAGGACGACGAGGCGTTCAAGGTCCACGTTCACACCGACACCCCGGGCGTCGCGCTCACCGAGGCGCAGAGATACGGCACGCTCGAGCTTGCCAAGATCGAGAATATGCGCACGCAGGCCGAGGATCTTGCCGCGGGCCGCAAGGCGCAGAGCACCGACGATCTGGAGGAGGACGGCCACGACCATGCCGCTCCCGCACCGCAGCCGCAGGAGCTCAAGCCCTTCGGCTTCCTCGCCGTGTGCGCGGGCGACGGCCTCGCCGCCGTGTTCGCCGACCTCGGCGCGGACGGCATCGTGAACGGCGGACAGACCATGAACCCCTCCACCGAGAGCATTCTGACCGAGGTCGAAAGGATCGCGGCGGAGACGGTCTTTGTGCTGCCGAACAACAAGAACATCGTCATGGCCGCGCAGCAGTGCGCGGGCCTGAGTGAAAAGAAGGTCATCGTCATTCCGACCGCGACCGTGCCGCAGGGCATCAGCGCGATGATGGCGGTCGACCCCGACGAGACGGACGCCGCGGCCATCGAGCAGGCGATGAACGCCGCCGCCTCTGCGGTCACCACGGCGCAGATTACCTACGCCGCGCGCAACAGCGAGTTTGACGGCTTTGCCATCCGCGAGGGCGACTACCTCGCGCTGCTCGAGGGCAAGCTCTTCGACACGGACACCAGCATCGGCGCGGTGCTCGAAAAGCTCGCCGCCGAGGCGGACAGCCGCGGCGCGGAGTTCGTCAACCTCTTCTACGGCTCCGACGTGAGCGAGGAGGATGCACAGAAAGCCGGCGAGCAGTTCGGACGGCTCTGCCCGGGCGCGGAGATCAATGTGGTCAGCGGCGGTCAGCCGGTGTACTACTATATCATTTCGATGGAATAAGCACAAAAAGGAACAGGAGGGAAAGGCCGCGGCCTTTCCCTCCTTTGCTACATCACGCCCGAAAGCAGGCACAGCATGGCGTTCGCGTGGCGGTATTCGTCCTGCGAAAACGCCAGCAGGAGCTGCTGTAAGCAGGGGTCGAGCGTTTCCTGCGAGGCGCGGCGATAGTTGAAGCCGCCGCAGACCTCCTCGTGATACCGCTCCCGCAGTGCGGCGCAGTAGCCGTCGCAGCGCAGCGGAGGATAGCAGATCGCGGGGCAATAGCGCTCGCCCGTGATGAGATAGACTGCGGCGAGAAGACGCCGGGCGTGCCTCCCCTCGTCCGACGCGATGGCGCGGAACATCTGCCGCGCCTCCGCCGTCGGCGCGCGCCGCGCGAGGAAAAGATAGGTCCTCCGGTCGGCGAGCTCCTCGCGGATGAAGCCCTGCAGCACCTCCAGCGACTCCAGCGCCGCCGTGCCCATGCAGCAGGGGTCCGCCTGCGCGCCCGGGAGCGTCAGCTCGGCGTTCCGCTCGGCGGCGCTCAGACCGTCGCCGGGCGTGTCGGCGGCCATCGCCGCCGCGGCGCGGACGTCGGGATAGGGGTCCAGCGTCGGGTCCACCCGCTGCCAGACGCGCTCACAGCACCGGTAATCGTATGCGGCGTTCTGCGCCGCGGACAGCTCGTTTTCCATAGATCGGTCCCTCCTCGTTTTTCTTTCCTATCCTATGCGGGGCGGGCTCGTCACTTTTCATTGATTTTTTTTGCAAAAGCTGGTAAACTATATAGCGTTTTGATATTCCGGGTGATTTTTTGCGGAGAAAGCGGCAAAATGTGGCATTTGCAACTTTCTGTTTCTCCGGAAAGCGGTATACTTCAGACAAACTCCAGGGCAAGCAGGAGGAACTTTCATGTTAGAGCTCAAGAACATATGCTACACCGTCTCCACGCCGGAGACCGGTGAGCAGACCATTTTGAAGGACATCAGCGTCACCATTCCCGACGGCAAGCTCATCGTCTTTACCGGCCCCAACGGCGGCGGCAAAACGACGCTCGCCAAGGTCATCATGGGCCTCGTCACGCCGACGAGCGGTCAGATCCTCTGGAACGGCGAGGACATCACCGCCCTCGACATCACGGCGCGCGCGAAGCGCGGCATCAGCTACGGCTTCCAGCAGCCCCCGCGCTTCAAGGGCATCACCGTGCGCGATCTGCTGACCATCGCCAGCGGCGACAGTAAGCTCAGCAAGGACAAGTGCTGCCGCTACCTCACGCAGGTCGGCCTGTGCGCGAACGATTATCTTGACCGCGAGGTGGATGTGTCCCTCTCCGGCGGCGAGGTCAAGCGCATCGAGATCGCGACGCTGCTCGCGCGTCATTCCGCGCTGATGATCTTCGACGAGCCCGAGGCCGGTATCGACCTGTGGAGCTTCGCCCGCCTGACCGAGACCTTCGAGCAGCTCCACCGTGAGCACACGGCGAGCATGATTATCATTTCCCATCAGGAGCGCATCATTCAGCTCGCCGACGAGATCATCGTGGTCGGCGGCGGCGAGATCAGGCACCGCGGCACGACCGAGGAGGTCTTCCCCCTCATCATGGCCGATACACTCGGCTCCTGCCCCGTGCTGAACCGCTGAGAAAGGAGAGACGAGACTATGTTGACCGATATCGACTCCCGCCTTCTGGAAAAGATCGCCGACCTCACGGGCAAGCCCGTCGGCGCGTTCAACATCCGTAAGGACAGCGGCTGCGAGGCCCGCCAGTCCACCGAGCATATTGAGATCGTCCCCCAGCCGGAGGGCAAGAGCGGCATCATTATCCGCATCAAGCCCGGCACGAAGGGCGAGCAGTGCCACATCCCCGTCATCATCAGCAAGACCGGTCTTTCCGAGATGGTCTACAACGACTTCTACATCGGCGAGGACTGCGACGTGGACATCGTCGCCGGCTGCGGCATCCACAACTCCGGCTGCGACGAGAGCCGCCACGACGGCGTACACACCTTCTACGTCGGCAAAAATTCCCATGTCCACTACTCCGAGAAGCATTACGGCGAGGGAGACGGCAACGGCAAAAACGTCATGAATCCCCAGACCATCGTGTATCTGGAGGAGGGCGCGAGCATCCAGATGGACACCGTGCAGATCCGCGGCATCGACTCCACCAAGCGCTACACGAAGATCGTCTGCGGCAAGGATGCCGAGGGCGTCGTCACCGAGCGCCTGCTCACCCACGGCCATCAGGAGGCCACGAGCGACATGGAGATCGTGCTCGACGGCGAGAATTCCCGCGGGCGCGTCATTTCCCGTTCCGTCGCGCAGGATGAGTCCAGCCAGCTCTTCTATCCCCGCATGGTCGGCAACGCGAAGTGCTTCGGTCATGTGCAGTGCGACTCCATCATCATGGGCAGCGCGAAGATCCGCTCCATTCCCGAGATCGCGGCGAACTCCACGGACGCCCAGCTCATTCACGAGGCCGCCATCGGCAAGATCGCCGGCGACCAGCTCCTCAAGCTCCAGACCCTCGGCCTGACCGCCGAGGAGGCGGAGGATACCATCCTCAAGGGCTTCCTCGCGTAAGAAGACATAAAAAAGGAACGCGGCTGCTATGCAGCTGCGTTCCTTTTTTATGTGCGGTGCGCTTACTCCTGAACGGGAGCCTCGGCGGGCGCTTCAGCGGGCGCCTCGACCGGCGCTTCGGCGGGAGCGGCCTCGGGAGCGGCTTCGGTGACGTCGGCACATTCGGCCTCGACGGGCGCATCCTCACCCTGCAGCGCGGCGATCCTCGCCTGGCTGGCGCGGATGGCGGCGACGATGTCGGCGACCGCCTCGGGAGCCTCGCCCTTGAGCTCGGAAACATACCACTCGCCGATGGCGCGGTAGTTCTTCTCAATGGCGCGCTGCTCGCCGGCGATGGCGACGTTGGTCTTGACGGTGTCGGCGGCGTCCTGCGCCTTCTCGCTGGCAATAGCGGCGACCTCCTTGCCCTTTTCGGCTGCGGCAAACGCGACGTCCTGTACCTTCCTGCTCAGATCCTCAAAAAATGCCATGATCTTCTTCTCCTTTCTATTATGCGGGGTTTTCCTGTTGCCCCTATTATACGCGCACACCCTCGCGCTTGCAAGCGGAGAAATGTACGAGAATGTAAATATTTTGTGTCCGTTATCCGAATCGTTCGGCACATTTCATGCCTTTTCGATCCAGCCGCAGGCGCAGCTCACCGCGCGCTTCCACAGCCGGTATTTTTCATCGCACTCGGCCTGCGCCCGCTCGGGGGAGAACACGCGGTCGCTCACGCGCAGGGCGCGCACCTCGTCCGTGCTCTGCCAGAAGCCGACGGCAAGGCCCGCCAGCGCCGCCGCGCCGAAGGCGGTCGTTTCCACCATTTTCGGGCGGTCCACCGGGATGCGCAGCAGGTCGGACTGGAAGCGAAGCATCACGTCGCTTACGCTCGCCCCGCCGTCCACGCGCAGCACGGTGATCTCGCAGCCTGCGTCCTGCCGCATGGCGTTCATCAGGTCGGTCACCTCGAAGGCGATGGCCTCGAGTACCGCGCGGGCAATGTGGGCGCGCGTCGTCCCGCGCGTCACGCCGACGATGCAGCCGCGCGCGTACATATCCCAGTACGGCGCGCCGAGGCCGGTGAAGGCGGGCACGAGATAGACACCTCCCGCGTCCGGCACGCTCTCGGCAAGAAGGTCGCACTCATGCGAGGTGCCGATCAGCCCCAGCTCGTCGCGCAGCCATTGGATGGCGCTGCCGGCGTTGAACACGCTGCCCTCAAGCGCGTAGATCGTTTTTCCTCCGAGGCTCCACGCCACCGAGGTCACAAGACCCGCGCGTGAGCGCACGGCGCGCCCGCCAACGTTCATCAGCGTGAAGCAGCCGGTGCCGTAGGTGTTTTTCGCCTGCCCGCGTTCGTGGCAGCCCTGCCCGAAGAGCGCCGACTGCTGATCGCCCGCCGCGCCGCAGACCGGAATGCCCGCGAGCGCCTCCAGCCCCTCGATGCCGGGCACGACCGTGCCGTAGATCTCGCTGTTGGAAACGGGGCGGGGGAGCAGGCACATGGGGATACCGAGGAGCCGGCACAGCTCCTCGTCCCATGTGAGCGTGTGGATGTTGAAGAGCATTGTGCGGCTGGCGTTGGAGTAGTCGGTCACATGGGCGGCCCCGCCGGTGAGACGCCAGATGAGCCACGTTTCCACCGTGCCGAAAAGCAGCTCGCCGCGCTCGGCGCGCTCCCGCGCGCCGGGAACGTTGTCGAGCAGCCATTTGAGCTTCGTGCCGGAGAAGTAGGCGTCGATGACCAGACCCGTCTTCTCCGCGATCGTCTCCGCCATGCCCGGCGTTTCCTTGAGCTTGTCGCAGATAGCCGCCGTGCGGCGGCACTGCCAGACGATGGCGTTGTAAACCGGCTCACCGGTCGACTTGTCCCACAGGATCGTCGTCTCACGCTGGTTCGTGATGCCGATGCCCGCGATGCGCGCGTCCGGCCCGAGCTCTTCGAGCGCCATCGCGGCCACGCTGCGCTGGCTCTCCCAGAGCTCCAGCGGGTCGTGCTCGACCCAGCCGGGCTGCGGGTAGTGCTGCGGAAAGGTCTGCTGCGCCATCGCAGCGACGTGACCGCCGCGGTCGAAGAGAATGGCGCGGGAGCTGGTCGTGCCCTGGTCGAGCGCAAGGATGAAATTGCCCATAAATACCCCCTGTTATTTCCAAAAGCGATGTGGTATACTAAGACAGCACAATGAAAGCGGCGGCGCTGCCCCGAGATCACCCGTTTTTCGGATTATACCATACAAAGGAGTCTTGCGCTATGGAGAATCGAAAAGAATTTACCTTTCCCTCCGCCGACGGAAGGACGGCCATCCACGCGGTCGAATGGCACCCTGCAGGGGAGCCGGCCGGCATTTTGCAGATCGCGCACGGCGTGGCGGAGTACGCGCTGCGCTACGAGCCGTTCGCGCGCTTTCTGAACGCGCACGGCTTCCTGGTCGTGGCGAACGATCACCTCGGCCACGGCGAGTCGGTCGCCGAGGGCGCGCCGCGGCTCTACTTCGGCGAAAAGGGCAGCTGGCAGCACGTCGTGGACGATATGTACACGCTCCGCTGCCGGACCGGCGAAGCCTATCCGGAGCTGCCGTACTTTATCATGGGTCACTCCATGGGCTCGTTCCTCACGCGAACCTACCTCATCCGCTATCCCGGCACGGTCAAGGGCGCGATCCTGATGGGCACGGGGCAGAATCCCGACGCGATGCTCGTCGGCGGCAAGGCGCTCGCAAGCGTACTGGCAAGGAAGGTCGGGCGCGAGAACGCGAGCGACGTCGTGGAAAAGCTCGCCTTCGGCGCCTACAACAAGGCCTTCGCGCCTAACCGCACGGGCTACGACTGGCTGAGCGTGAGCGAGGAAAACGTGGACGCCTACATCGCCGATCCGCTCTGCGGCGGCATGGCGAGCACGGGGCTGTTCCTCGAGCTGCTTGACGGCATGGCGTTCATCAAGAAGCCCGCCAACCTGCGGCACATGAACATGGCGACGCCCGTGCTCTTCATCTCCGGCGACCGCGACCCCGTGGGCGGCATGGGCAAGGGCGTGCGCGCGGCTTACGATAGCTTCCGCCGCGCCGGTGTGCGCGACGCGGAGCTGAAGCTCTATCCCGGCCTGCGCCACGAGATATTGAACGAGGACTGCCGCGCGCAGGTCTACGACGATCTGTGGGAGTGGATCGAGCGGCATAACGGTTAAACGAAAAGCGCGGGCACAGCCCACGCTTTTTTCTATGCTGTCCGGTGTTTCCGCCGCAGGCGGCTCGGGGCGAGCAGATCAATGTCGCCCCAGCGCAGCAGCACGCCGGTGCTCCACAGCGCGTCGATGCCGAGACAGAGCAGCACGGTGTTCGTCACGGCGGACGGAATGCCGGCGGCGAGAGCCGCCAGCGCGGGCTGCACGAGGCGCACGGCGAGCGCACCGAGCACGCCCCACGCGAGCGAGAACGGCAGACAGATACGGCCGTTGACGTCCGTTTTTGTCGCGCTGTAGTCCCAGAAGCGCACGCCGAGCACGGCGTCGCAGAAAAGATGGACGGCGTATTCCACCGTCGTTGCGGTGATGCTGCAGAGCAGCGCGAGCTCCCAGAGCGGGCCGATGCGATCCGCGCCCAGCGCGAGCACGGCGCACATTGCAAGACCGTACACGGGGCAGACGGGCGCGAGCAGAAAGCCCTTCCGCACGCGGTGCTCCGCGTGCGTGAGAGCCGCGAAGAGCTTTTCGAGCAGATAGCCCAAAAAGCCGTAGCCGAGAAAATACCAGAAATACGCCATCGCGTCCGTTCACCTCCTGCACCGCAGTTTGCCCGCTCGAAACGGAAAAATGCGCCGCCACGGCGTTGCAAAGAATGGAAAAACGTGATACCATAGGCGGCAGAAGGGAAAAAGGGAGGATGAGCCATGGCAGACCGTTGGGAGGAACTGGAAAAGCGCTGTCAAAACTGCCGTGAGTGCTCGCTGTGCGAAACGCGGACGAATGTGGTCTTCGGCGACGGCAGCCGCACGGCGGAGATAATGTTCGTCGGCGAGGGCCCCGGCGCGCACGAGGACGAGCAGGGCGTGCCCTTTGTCGGCAAGGCGGGGCAGCTGCTCGACGATATGCTCGCCATCATCGGTCTCGACCGCACGATGGTCTACATCGCGAACATCGTCAAGTGCCGCCCGCCGCAGAACCGCGATCCGCTCAGCGTGGAGCAGGACGCCTGCATCGGCTATCTGCGCGAGCAGGTGACGCTGCTGCGCCCGAAGCTGATCGTCTGCCTCGGCCGCATCGCGGCGATGCGCCTGATCCGCGAGGACTTCAAGATCACGCGCGAGCATGGGCAGTGGGTGAAAAAGGGCGGCTTTGAGCTCATGGCGATGTACCACCCCGCGGCGCTGCTGCGCGATCCCGCGCGGCGGCCCGACGCCTTCGAGGACCTGATGAGCCTGCGCGAAAAGGTCCGCGCGGTGTGCGAGCACACGCCGCTGCCGGAAAAGCTGTGAGAATGAGAAGAAAAAGCGAGGCGTGTCACGCCTCGCTTTTCGTTTCTTCCTTGACCGTTCCGTCGGCCTTGGCCAGCAGAAAGACCGCCAGCAGGATGCAGAAAATGCCGATGCCCAGCCGCACGGTCAACACCTCGTGGTAGACGAGGATGCCGATGACCACGCTCGTGAGCGGCTCGAAGGTCGAGAGCATGGACGCGCTCTGCGCGCCGATGAAGCGGTTGCCGAGCTGGAACAGCAGCGACGCCGCGGTGGACACGCAGCAGTAGAGCGCGAGCGCGCCGCGCGTGAAGGCGGTGGAGGGCCAGACGAATTCGCCCATCGCGAGCGTGATGCCGCCGACGAGCAAGGCGGAAAAGACGCACAGCCAGAAGGCGAGCTTGAACGGCGCCATCGTCACCAGCCCGCTGGAGTTGAGATGCACGATGTAGTATGCCCACGCCACGCCCGAGGCGAGCGCGAGGAATACGCCGTAGGCGCTCACATCGCCGCCGGGGGTGTAGAAGCACAGAATGCCGGCAAAGCACAGCGCGCAGCAGACGAGCTTGCGGCGATTCGCCCTTTCGTAGCGGAAGGCGATGCAGGCGACGACCACCAGCACGGGATAGACGAAGTGCAGCGTGGTGGCAAGGCCCGAGGCGAGGTAGTTATAGGACGCGAAGAGCAGCGGACCGATGAGCCCGTAGCCGATGCAGCAGATCAGAATATCCTTGAGCTCCCGCCGGCTCAGGCGCAGCTTTTCGCGCACGCTGCCGCTTCCGCTGCATACAAGAAGAATGAAAAAGATCACGATGCCGGCGGCAAGACGGGCGAAGGTCTGCGTGAGCGAATTGCAGCCGCCGACGTTGATGGTTTTGGAAAAGAGCGGGTTCAGACCGTAGAGGACCGCGGACAGAACGGTCAGAAAAATTCCCCTTGCCTGCATGGCTTTTGCCTCCGTTTTTCTTGCTGTTATTGGGGCATTATACGACGCGGAAAGGGGAAAAGCAACGGGTTGTTAACAAGTTAAAGTGACATTTTTCATCGGCGCGGAGCCGTCAAAGCCACGGCGCGAGCGCCGCGCGCCAGCGCTCGGTCAGCGCCTGCACGGACGAGCGCGCGTTGGCGGGACTGGTGGAGGGCAGAGCCTCCGCCTTTCCCCATACGGCCTCGTCATACCGGCGGTAAAAGCGGTAGGCCGTGCCGCCGTTGCAGAAGATGCGGCGGACCGGCGCGGCGTCCAGAATGCGCGAGAGGTCGTTCGGCATCACGTTCGTGATGCTCGCGTCGGACGAGCCGGCAATGTCGCAGGAGGCGATGACGTCCCACAGCGCGACGCCATGGCGCAGGAGCAGGGACTTCTTTTCCGCCGCCGTCTGCGGCGCCTCCTCGCCGAGCACGGCGGCGAGCACACGCCAGAAGCGGTTTTGCGGATGACCGTAGAAAAACGCCGCCTCGCGCGACTTCACCGAGGGAAAGGAGCCGAGGATCAATATTCTGCTGTTTTCGTCGTATACCGGCGCGATGGTGTGGAGCTGCGGCTGCTTTTCCATGTCGATCCCTCCCTGCTTTCTCGCGGCTATCGTACCACGGCGGCGGAGAAAAAACAAGCGGGCGCGGCGGAAACCACCGGAGGAGGGGCGAGAGCCCCTCCTCCTTTCAAACGAGCGGCAAGGCAAGGTCGTGCCGCCGCGCGTCTGAAGGGTATCATGTGCGGAAATCCGCAAAAAATACGCTTTGCCATTTCCGCGGGATGTGCTACAATAGGTTCATTCTTATCTTTTGCCCGCGGGAGGAGCCGCCATGCAGCCTTTGGCACATTTCAAGACCATCACGCATCATCGGCACCTGGTGTGCAGATACTGCTTTCGTCTCGGCCTTTACCGGCAGGGACTGCTGCACGACCTGAGCAAGTACGCGCCCTGCGAGTTCTGGCGCGGCGCGAAATATTACCAGGGCTACCGCAGTCCGAACGATGCCGAGCGCAAGCAGAACGGCGTGAGCCTTGCATGGCTGCACCACAAGGGACGCAACCGCCATCACTTCGAGTATTGGATCGACTACTGCATCGGGGGGGACGGAAAGCCTTACATGGGCGGGTGCAAAATGCCGCTGCGCTACGTCGCCGAGATGTTCTGCGACCGCATCGCGGCGTGCAGGACCTACCTCAAGGACAAGTACACCGACGCCGCGCCGTATGACTACTATATCCGCTCGAAGAGCCATATCCTCATCCACCCCGAGACGAGCGACGCCATCGAGGCGATGCTGCGCGTGCTCCGCGACGAGGGCGAGGACGCCGCGTTCGCCTACGTTCGCGGTCTGCTGCGGGAGGAAAAGGAAAGAAAATAGGCAAAAACCGCTTTTTCCGCGTTTTCTCCCTTGCATTTTCTCGTTTACAGGAGTAAACTATTTATCGAATTTTGCAATAGGACGGACACAACTGCTATGAGCCACCCCTACAAAACGAGGTCGGGCGGGGCGACGGTCACCATTTTTGTGCCGTATGACTGCCGCAACCATTGCCCTTTCTGTATCAATAAAAAGGAATATGCCGACTGCACCGGCTTCAGCGTCGAGGCGATTCTGAGGTCCATTGCCGTGATGGACGCCATCACGCCGGAGTGCGACTTCGTTTTCACCGGCGGTGAGCCCTTCGCCCAGCTGGGCGACCTGCAGCGGATGCTCGACGCGATCCCCGGGACGCACAAGGTGTATATCAACACCACGTTCCCCGTGCAGCCCGGCTGCAGCGCGGAGGAGATGATCGACTTCACCCGCCGCAACGCGGACAAGATCACCTGCATCAACGTTTCGCGCCATCTGCAGCGCTACGTCGAGGAATCGCCCGACGAGGTCGTGGCCGCTATCGCCACGCCCAAGCGCATCAACTGCGTGCTCTACAAGAACTATCCCGCGGACAAGCTCACGGAGTATGTCGAGCGCTGGCGGAAGTACAATATTCCCATCCAGTTCCGTTACGACTACACCGAGACCACGCCCGAGAATCTCTATGAGGAGGAGCACGACAAAATTTTGCAGGACCTCAAAAAGCAGTTTACCTATAAGGGACTCGACGGCTGCCGGATGCGCAACGGCTTCCATTTCGAGTACAAGGGCCTGCACATGACCTACCATAAGACCCTGCCCTATTCCACCATCGTGGAGACCGGCGAGGACGGCGTGACCTACGACATTCTCTACGACATTCTCATCAAGCAGAACGGCGACCTGCACTCCGACTGGACGAATGTGCCGCTCGACGTGGAGAAGTACCGCAGGGTCGTCTTTGAGCCTTATGACCTCAAGGTCCTTGACGGCACCGTTGATTTCTGAGACCGGATGAAAAAGCTCCGACCGTGAAAACGGCCGGAGCTTTTTTGCGTGAAAATAGGCTTACCGCGGCGGCTGCGCCGTAACAGCGTCCCGCCGCATCTCGCGCAGCACGGGCACGCTGACGCACAGCGAAGCGGCGAGGAAAAAGACGAGGCCGATCATGCGGTTGACGCTGATGGTCTCGCGGAAGCAGACCACCGCCAGAAGCGTTGCCAGAACGGGCTTGATCAGATAGACGAAGGAGGCCTCGGTCGCGGAGGTGTATTCCGTGATCTTGGCGGTGAGCAGAAAGCCGAAGGCGGCGCAGAAGATGCCGACGTAGCACAGCAGCAGCGCGGACCTGAGCGTGAAGCCGGTGAAGAACGGCACGTCGGCGAAAATGTCCAGCCCGAGACTGCGGTAGAGCGCGCCGACGGCGGGGATGTGACCGAGCAGCAGGAGCGCGAGCAGCTCCAGCCCGCCGAGGACCATGTTGAAGGTCGTGATGACCAGCCCGCCGAGCCGCGGGATGCGCAGCTTGCAGAGTGTGCCGTACATGGCGAAGAGAATGGTCGCCGTGAGGATCTCCGCGAAGCCGCGCGGACTGACCTCGAGCTTCGCGGGGTTGAGAATGAAGAGGATGCCGATCAGCTCGATGCCGATGGCAATGAGGTGGTTCCGTTTCAGCGGCTCGTGCAGGATCAGGTGCGCGGCGGCGAGGGCAAAGACAGGGTTGCCAGAGTAGATGATGGAGGTCGCCGAGGCGTCCATGTGCAGCACGGCCATCTGGAGCAGCGACATGTGCAGCGTGACCGTCAGAAAGCCAAGCAGGGCAAAGTAGCTCCAGTCGGAGCGGGTGAGGCGAATGGCGTTCCGCCGCAGGCTGCGCAGGGCGAAGGGCAGCAGAAAGAGCGCGCCGATGAGCACGCGCTCGACCGTGATCTGCATGGGCGCGAAGACGCCGCCGAGCCCCTTGAGCGCGACCTCGGTGGTGGAGTAGATCATGGCGGCGAGCAGAATATAAAGATAACCGCGTTTCCGGTTCATGGCGTCGTTCCTCCGTTTCCTGTGATGGAGCACTGCCCATTGTATGCTCACACTCCGAAAAAAGCAAGAAAGAAGTGCTGCTTCCCGCGGGAAACAGCACGTCTTTAGGTATGCGTTCAAAAGCGAGGGCGCTTGCCTTACTTGACGGCGGTCTTCTTGCTCTCCCACTTGGTGACGCAGAGCGCGCAGGAGATGTCGCCGGTGATGTTCAGGCAGGTGCGGCCCATGTCGAACAGACGGTCCACGCCGTAGATGATCATGATCATATCGACGGGGATGTTCATGGCCTGGAGCACCATAGCCAGCATGATCATGCCGGCGCCGGGCGTGCCGGCGGTGCCGATGGAGGCCAGGGTCGCGGTGACAACGATGGTGACCATCTGGCCGAGGGTCAGCGTCATGCCGCAGCAGGTGGCAAGGAAGATGGTGGCGACGCACTGATAGATGGCGGTGCCGTCCATGTTGATGGTCGCGCCGAGGGGGATAACAAAGGAGGAAATATCATTCTCCGCGCCGAGCTCCTCCGAGCACTCCATGCTCAGCGGGATGGTCGCGGCGGAGGAGGTGGAGGTGAAGGCGAAGATCATCGCGGGGGACGCCTTCTTGAAGAAGGTGATGGGATTGATGCCCGCGAACGCCTTGGCGGAGACGGAGTAGCAGAGGACCGCGTGGACGATGTAGCCAAGGTAGGCGCAGCCGAGGACGATGCCGAGGGAGCCGAGGATCTCGGGACCCTGCGTGGCAACGACCCAAGCCATCATGGTGAACACGCCGATGGGGCTGAGAGAAATGATGAAGGCCATCACGCGCTCGATGACCGCGTAGAGGGAGGTGACCATATCCTGCGCGAGCTTGCCCTTTTCTCCTGCCGTGAGGATGCCGCCGCCGAGAAGAATGGCGATGACGATGACCTGAAGCATATTGGAGGTGCGGAAGGACTCCCAGAGGTTACTGGGGAAGATGCCGATGAGGGTATCCATGAAGTTGGCGCTGGTGGCCTTCTCCCAGACCTGGCCGTCAACGAGCTGGAGGGTGGGGAAGAGGCCGGCGTTGTTGAAGATGTTGGCGAACACAAGGCCGATCACGCAGGCGATGGCAGTAGTGACGAGGAAGTACGCCACGGTCTTCCAGCCGACGGAGCCGACCTTCTTCATATCGCCCATGGAGACGATGCCGTCGATCATGGACAGCAGGACAACGGGAACAACGATGAACTTGAGGAGGTTGACGAAGATGGTGCCGAAGGGCTTGAGGTAGTTGGTCGTGATCTCGGGCTTACCCATAAAGTAGAAGGCAAGGCCGACCACGATACCGAGCAGCAGAGCAATGAAGATCTGTGCCGGCAGACTGAGTTTTTTCTTTTCCATAATATACACTCTCTCCTAAAATTTCTCCTATAAACGGCAGCTTATAGATGCGATTTATAAGAGTTTTTACATTTTACCGCATCTGAACATATTTTGCAAGACCGTGTGCAGGAAAACTTTCATTTTGAGCAATTTCGACAAAGCTATCCGAAAAAGCGGGAAGCGAATGCGGAAAAATATTTTTGCGTGACCACTTGCAATGTGCGCCGCTTTTTTGTAGGATGTAAAAAGAAACCGAAAGAAGGAACGGAAAACGGTATGAGAGTCATCACCGGCTCGGCGCGCGGGCGCCGGCTGAATGAATTAAAGGGTTATGATACCCGCCCGACCACCGACAAGGTCAAGGAGGGCATTTTCTCCGCCGTCCAGTTCGAGGTGGAGGGCGCGCGCGTGCTCGACCTCTTCGCGGGGACGGGACAGCTCGGCATCGAGGCGCTTTCGCGCGGCGCGCAGCGCGCCGTGTTCGTGGACCGACGCACCGACGCGGTGAAGCTCATCCGTGAGAATCTGGCGCTCACGCGGCTGGAGGAAGGCGCGCAGGTCGTCTGCGGCGACTCGATGGCCTATCTCAATGCCCTGCGCGAGAAATTCGACCTCATTTTCCTCGACCCGCCCTACGCGGACGATCTGCTCGAGCGCGCCGTCGCGCACATCGCGCGGTTTGACATTCTTGCGCCTGATGGTATAATGATCGCGGAGAGTCCGGCGGAAAAGGAGCTGCCCAAGCTCAGCGCGCCCTACCGCGTCGCGCGCGAGTACCGCTACGGCAGGATCAAGGTCACGCTTTACCGCCGCGACGGGGAGGAGACGACATGAGAGAGGAACGCATCGCCGTGTTTCCCGGCAGCTTCGACCCCGTGACGCTCGGCCACATGGATATCATCGAGCGCGCGGCGCAGCTCTTTGACCGCGTGTACGTCGCCATCGTGCCAAACGGCGAAAAGACGCACCCGATGTTCACGGACGAGGAGAAACTGGAGCTGATGCGCGTGAGCGTCGCACCGCTCGGCAACGTCGAGGCGGCGCTGTGGAACGGACTGCTGACGGACTTTGCCGCGCAGAAGGGCGCGCGTTTTCTCGTGCGCGGCGCGCGGAACAGTATGGATTTCGATGCGGAGTATCAGCTCTCGCTCATTTATAAGGATGTGTCCGGCGGCGCGCTCGACACGGTGCTTTTGTGCGCTGAGCCCGCGCACCAGCACATTTCATCGACCATGGCGCGCGAGATGGTGAAGTATCATCAGCCGCTCGAGAAGTATTTGCCGGCTGCGGCCGCGGCTCGGATAAGAGGAAAGGATAGGGGATAACGATGGCTGAAGAGAATGTACAGAAGCTGCTGGATATGCTGTATGAGATGATCGACGAGGCGAAGAACGCGCCGCTGTCGAACGACAAGTGCGTGCTCAACCGCGACGAGGCGCTCGACCTGCTCGACGAGATCCGCGCGCAGATGCCGGTGGAGCTCAAGCGCGCGCAGGAGCTTGTCCGCGCCCGCGACGAGTATGTGGAGGCCGCCAAGCGCGACGTCGAGCGCATGATGCAGAAGGCAGAATTCGAGGCCAAGAGCAAGGTCTCTGAGAGCGAGGTGCTCACCGCCGCGCGCGCCAAGGGCCACGACATCGTCACCCGCGCGGAGGAGCGCTCGCGCGAGATGTACCGCGTGGCGAACGACTACTCCGAGGATGTTCTGCGCCGCACGGAGGAGGCGGTCCAGATGGCGCTCGACGAGGTCAAGCAGACGCGCGTGCGTTTCCGCGCCGCGTCCAACGAGCAGATGCAGCGCCGCCGTGAGGAGCTGAACAAGTCTTTGGAGAAAAACGACAAAGAGGACAAGTAAAATTCGTTACATCTGACAAAGAGATTTCGAGCGTTTTTTAATTTGAACATATTTTGCGATGAAGGCAAAACGCGCCACAAGATGTTGTGGCGCGTTTTTTCGTGCCCTTTCGACAATAAAACGTGCGTTTGAGTTCCAGCGAAAAACGCTGGAAGAATTTGGCAGAAAAGGGCGTGAAAGCCCTGAAAACAAAGAAAATTTCTGCTTGCATTTCAAAAGCGTTTTATGTATACTCAAAATACGAAGTGGGGGAAAGTGGTGCCAAGTGTACAAAAGTGGTGCTGCTGACCCAAAAGTGCAGGAGAGTGGAGCCGAGCGACTTCCCCGAAAAAAGAGGGAGCCGCTGCTTTGCCCTCTTCACAGCAGCTTCAAGGATCGCCGAAAGGGGGAAGCGCTTTGACCGGCCAGTATCAGCACAGCATCGACGCCAAGGGCAGAGTGTTCATCCCCGCGAAGCTCCGCGAGGAGCTGGGCGAGACCTTTTATGTCACCATGGGCATGGACTCCTGCCTGAGCGTCTATTCCGACGCGAGCTGGGCGAAGTTCACCGAGAAGTTCGAGAGCCTGCCCTACACCAAGACCAAGGCCATGCGCCCGCTGTTCGCCAATGCCGCCAAGTGCGAGCCGGACAGCCAGGGCCGCATCCTGCTGCCGCAGAAGCTGCGCGCCTACGCGGGGCTGGATAAGGATGTGGTCATCATCGGCGTATCGAACCGCGCCGAGATCTGGAACGCGGAGCGCTGGGCTGCGCTGGAGGCCGAGGAGCTCAACCCCGAGAACCTCGCCGCCGTGATGGAGGAGCTGGGCTTCTGAGATGGAAGAGATCAACTACGGCCACAAACCGGTGCTGCTGCACGAATGCCTGGACGCGCTCGCCATCCGGCCAGACGGCGTTTACCTCGACGGGACGCTGGGCCGCGCGGGCCACTCGCTGGAGATCGTCCGCCGCCTGACGGCGGGAGGACGGCTCATTGCCCTCGACCGCGACGAGACCGCCATCGAGGCGGCGCAGCGGCGGCTCGCGGACTATATGGATCGCGTGACGCTGGTACACTCCAACTTCAGCGCGCTCGACGACGTGCTGCGTGAGCTGGGCGTCCGCGGCGTGGACGGGATGCTCTTTGACCTCGGCGTTTCCTCGCCGCAGCTCGACGATGCCGCCCGCGGCTTTTCCTATAAGCAGGACGCGCCGCTCGATATGCGTATGGACGAGAGCGCGAGCTACACCGCGCGCGAGCTGGTCAATACCGTCAGCTATGAGGAGCTCAAACGCATCCTCTATGAATACGGCGAGGAGCGTTACGCGCCCGCCATCGCAAAGAAGATCTGTGCGTACCGCGCGGAAAAGCCCATCGAAACCACGCTGGAGCTGGCGGATCTCATCCGCTCGGCGATGCCCGCTGCGGCGCTGCGCGAGAAGCAACACCCCGCCAAGCGGAGCTTTCAGGCCATCCGCATCGCGGTCAACGACGAGCTCGGCGAGCTTCCGCCGATGCTCCGCGCCGCCGAGAAAAATCTCAAGCCGGGCGGGCGGCTCGCGGTCATCACCTTCCATTCGCTCGAGGACCGCATCGTCAAGCGCGAGCTGCAAGCGCTCGCCACGGGCTGCACCTGTCCGCCGGAGTTTCCGGTGTGCGTGTGCGGCAAGAAGCCCAAAATGAAGCTCATCACCCGCAAGCCCATCGTCTCGGGCGAGGAGGAGCTGAACGAAAATCCCCGCGCCCGCAGCGCCAAGCTGCGTGTGGCGGAAAAATGCTGAGAAAGCAAATCTTTTACGAAGGAGAGCGCCATGGCACGCACGAGCCGCAGACAACCGAATAGCTACCGCGGCGGACGTGTGGTCGGCAATCTCGCCTACGATGAGCGCTACGCCGAGCGGCGCGCGCCGCGCCGCGAGAGCGAGCAGCGGGAGCAGCCGCGCGAGGAGTTCATCCGCCCGCCGCGCAGGCAGGAGAAGAAGGCCGTCCGTCCGCGCGTGCGCGAGCGGCAGAGAGTCTCCGGCGTGCTGGTGCTCGGCTTTGCCGCGCTGGCCGCGATGGTCGTGGTCGTGCTGATGAGCTACGCGCAGCTCACGAGCATTTCCACCGATGTGGTCTCGATGCAGAAGGAACTCAAGACGCTCGACGCCGAGCACGTCGCGCTGCTCACGCAGTACGAGCGCACCTTTGATCTCGAAACGGTCAAGGCAGCGGCGGCCGCCGCGGGCATGAACAAGCCCAGCTCCTCGCAGATCAATTACATCGACCTTTCTGCGCCGGACAGCGTGGAGCTTTGCGAAGCACAGAACGTCAGCGTGCTCAGCCGCGTGTTCACCTCGCTGGGGCAGGGCGTTTTCAGCGTGGTGGAATATTTCAGTTGAGCGAAGCCTATACATAAGGAGTAAGGAGCTTCCTTACTCCTTGTTTTGCCATTATGCCCCTTGCCGTATGAGGAGGAAAGACCGTGCCGACACCCCCGAAAAGAAAACCGGACAGCGCGCGCCGCGCCAACCGCATCATCCAGCAGCGGACGCTTCTGCTGCTGGCGCTGCTGGGCATCGGCACATTTCTGCTGCTCTTTGCCCAGCTCTACAAGCTGCAGATCAAGCAGCACGACGAGCTCAAGACGCTCGCCGTGCGCCAGCAGACGCTGCGCACGACCGTGGAGGCGAGCCGCGGAACCATCTACGATAAAAACGGCGACATCCTCGCCCTCTCCTCCACGGCGGAGAACGTCTGCGTCTCGCCTCTCGACGTCGCCAAAAACGAACAGGATCCGAACCTGATCGCAAACGGCCTCGGCGAGATCCTCGGCGTGGACCCGGGCGGCATCCTCGACGATATGAAGGACACCGCCTCGCAGTACAAGGTCATCAAGAAGAAGGTCGAGCAGGAGACGGCGGACAAAGTCCGCGTGTTTATCAGCGACAACGACATCAAAGGCGTTTTTCTGGAGCCGACCTCCAAGCGCTACTACCCCTATTCCTCGCTCGCCGCGCACGTCATCGGCTTTGTCAACGCCAACGGCGGCGCTTACGGTCTTGAGGCCGTGTATGACGAGGAGCTGACCGGCGAAAAGGGCATGGTCGTCTCCGCGCGCGACGCCAACGGCAACGCGCTCCTCTATCAGTATGAGCAGTATTTCGACGCCGAGAACGGCGACAGCCTGGTGACGACCCTCGATAAGACGGTGCAGTATTACCTCGAAAAGGGCCTTGAGGAGCTCGAGAGCCGCTACGGCACGGGCGTGGGCGCGACTGGCATCGTCATGGACGTCAACACCGGCGGCATCCTCGCGATGGCGTCGCTGCCGACCTACGACCTCAACGCTCCCGCGAGCATCTACAACAAGGAGATGCTTGCCGCCGGCATGACCGACGAGGAGCTTGCCGCGACGACCGACACGCTGCAAAATATGCAATGGCGCAACAAGGCCATCAACGACACCTTCCAGCCCGGCTCGACCTTCAAGATCCTCACCCTCGCCATGGCGCTGGAGGAGAACAAGGTCAAAATGTCCGACACCTTCAACTGCCCGGGCTATGTCGTCATCGAGGGCGCGAAGATCAACTGCTCCAAGCGCGCGCCCGGTCACGGTCATCAGGACCTCATCACGGCGTTCGCCAATTCCTGCAACCCCGCGTTCATCAACATCGGCCTGCGCCTCGGCAACACGACCTTTTACAATTACATGAAGGCCTTCGGCCTCACCGGAAAGACCGGCGTGGACACCACGGGCGAGGCGAGCGGCTTTGTCAACAAGGAGATTGAATACTCCACGCTGGCGCTGGCGTGCTACGCCTTCGGTCAGAACTTCAACGTCACGCCGCTTTCGCTCATCAACGCGCAGGCGGCCTGCGTCAACGGCGGATACCTCCGCACGCCCTACATCGTCTCCGAGGTGCTCGACCAGAGCGGCAACGTCAAGTACCGCCACGACACCACCCCGCTGCGGCAGGTCATCTCCGAGAATACCTCCAAGACCGTGCGCGAGATCATGGAGTACGAGGTCGAGCATGGCACGGGCAAGAACGGCAAGGTCGCGGGCTACCGCATCGGTGGCAAGACCGGCACTGCCGACCAGATCGACGGGAGCGTCACCGTTTCGTTCACCTGCTGCGCGCCGGCGGACGACCCGCAGATCATGATGCTGCTCACCCTCAGCAACGCCAGCGACAAGACCGGCACCTACCGCTCCGGCGGCAACATGGCCGCGCCCGTGGCGTCGAGCATCATGGCGGAGATACTGCCCTACCTCGGCATCGAGCCGACCTACAGCGCCGATGAACTCGTCGGCGCGGATCATACCGTGCCGAACGTCGTCGGGCTCAAGCGCGACGAGGCGGCAACAAAACTCAAGGAGGAGGGCTTCTCCTGCCGCACCGTCGGCGACGGCGAGACCGTCACCGACCAGACGCCGCTCGGCGGCGCGATCGTGCCGAACAACGCGGAGATCATCCTCTATCTCGGCGCGGAGAAATCCACGGAGCTGTGCATCGTGCCGAACGTCGTGGGCGACAGCGCTGCGGCAGCCAACCGCAAGCTCACCGACGCGGGGCTTATCATGTCCGTCTCCGGCGCGACCGGCGGCAGCTCTGCGAGCGTGCGCGCCATCTCCCAGTCGGAGACGCCGGGCACGGAGGTCGCGGCGGGCACGGTGGTGCGCGTCCAGTTCAGCGACAGCTCGGTGACGGATTAAAAACCGCAAAAGAGAGCAAGATTTGACGGAGAAAGGACGACGCGCCTACGAAGCTCGGCGAGCTTTTGAGCGCCCTCGATCACTTCCGACTCCTCCGCGCGGACGCGCGGACGGAGATACATGACCTCACCCTCGATTCCCGCGCGGCGGGAGAGGGAAGCCTTTTCCTCGCCCTGCATGGCGCGCGGGAGGACGGCGCAGACTACGCAAAGGAGGCCGCCGCGCGCGGCGCGGTCTGCGTCGTGACCGAGCACGCGGCCGAGGGCGTGCCCTGTGTGCTGGTCCCCGACGCGCACGAGGCGGCGGCAAAGCTCGCCGCGAGATGGTACGGCGAGCCGGCGGGACGCATGACAGTGGTCGGCGTGACCGGCACGAACGGCAAGACGACCACAACGTATCTTCTCAAGCAGCTCCTTGAGCGCTGTCTGGGCGCAAAGGTCGGTCTGATCGGCACGAATCAGAACATGATCGGCGACGCCGTTCTGCCTGCCGAGCGCACCACGCCCGACGCGCTGACGCTCCAGCGTCTGCTGCGCGAAATGGCGGACGCGGGCTGCACCCATGTGGTGATGGAGGTCTCCTCCCACGCGCTCGTGCAAAGGCGTGCCGGCGCGATCGACTTCGCGCTCGGCGTGTTCACCAATCTCACGCAGGACCATCTTGACTACCATGGTACAATGGAAGCCTACTGCGACGCCAAGGCGCGTCTGTTCCGCCAATGCCGCGCTGCCGCCGTCAACGGCGACGATCCGTGGACGCCGCGGCTGCTCGAAAATGTGACCTGTCCGGTCACACGCTTCGGGCAGGGACTTGCAAACGATCTCGTCGGCTGGGACGCGCATTACTGCGCCGACCGCGTGAGCTTCACCGCGTGCAGCGACAGCGAGCACATCCCCGTGACGCTGCACATTCCCGGGGCGTTCTCGCTCTACAACGCGCTCGCCGCGCTCGCCGCGGCACAGGCCCTCGGCATTCCGATCGAGGACGCGGCGCAGGCCCTCTCACTCTGTCAGGGCGTGCGCGGCAGGGCGGAGGTGGTGCCGACGGACACGGACTACACCGTGCTCATTGATTATGCACACACGCCCGACGGGCTGAAAAATATTCTCTCGACCGTCTGCGGCTTTGCCGATGCGCGCGTGCTCGTCGTGTTCGGCTGCGGCGGCGACCGCGACCGGACGAAGCGCGCCGAAATGGGGCGCATCGCTGCGCGGCTCGCGGACGAGGTGATCGTCACCTCGGATAATCCCCGCACGGAAAACCCCTACGCCATTCTGCACGAGATTCTCGCCGGCATGGCGGACAGCGCGACGCCGTTTGCCGTGCTGGAAAGCCGCCGCGAGGCCATCACCTACGCGCTCGACCACGCCCGCACCGGCGACGTGGTGGTGCTCGCGGGCAAGGGACACGAGACCTATCAGGTGGTCGGCGCCGAGACGCTGCCGCTCGACGAGCGGCAGGTGGTGCGCGAGCATCTGAGCCAATAAAAAACGAAAGAGCCGCGCTCTGCGCGGCGGAAGGAATACGCTATGAAACTGATCGCTGCCTGCATTGTGAGCTTTCTCATCACGCTTGTCACCGGACGCTTTCTGCTCCCCGAGCTGCGCAGGCTCAAGGCGGGACAGAGCATCCGCGAGGACGGCCCGACCTGGCACGCCGGCAAGTCCGGCACGCCGACGATGGGCGGACTGATGTTCATTTTCGGCATCCTCGTCACCATTCTCGTGTTCGGCTGGGACGCCATGCGCGCGGGCAGCTTTGCGCACCTCTATGTGTTTGCCTTTGCCGCCGTGTTCGGCCTGATCGGCTTTCTTGACGATTTTCAGAAGGTGAAAATGCACAGGAACCTCGGCCTGACGGCGATCCAGAAGTTTGCCCTCCAGCTTGCCGCGGCGGTGGTGTTCCTCTGCCTGATGCGCTATGAGGGGATGCTGACGCCGAACCTCTACGTTCCGTTCGCCAATACCTATGTCATCCTGCCGTGGATCGTTTATATGATCTTCGCCGCCTTTGTCATCGTCGGCACGGTCAACGCCGTCAACATCACGGACGGCATCGACGGTCTGGCCGGCAGCGTGACGGTGCCGGTGGCGCTGTTTTTCGCGGTGGTCGGCTCGTGGTGGGGCTATGAGAATGACCTCGGCGTTTTTGCCGCGGCAATGGTCGGCGGACTGATCGGCTTTCTCGTCTATAACTTCCATCCCGCCAAGGTATTCATGGGCGACACCGGCTCGCTCTTTCTCGGCGGCGCGGTGGCGGGACTGGCGTTCGCCTACGATATGCCGCTCGTGCTGCTGCTCGTCGGCATCGTCTACATCTGCGAGACGCTCTCGGACATCATTCAGGTCGCCTATTTCAAGGCGACGCACGGCAAGCGCATTTTCAAGATGGCGCCGCTGCACCATCACTTTGAGCTGTGCGGCTGGAGCGAGGTCAAGCTCGTGACCATCTTCACGCTCGTCTCCGCCGTGTTCTGTATGCTGGCGCTCTGGGGCGTGATCGGAAGATACCACTTCTAAGGCACATTTCAAAAAACGATCGGGGGAGGTGAACCGGTATGACGAAGGAGGAGCGCGAGCTGCGGCGCGAGCAGCGCGAGCACATGAAGCGCATGGAGGCTGCCGCGAAGGAGGCGGGCCGCGGACCCATCGATGTGCCGTTCCTCCTGCTTGTGCTGCTGCTCACCGGCGTGGGGCTCATCATGCTCCTCTCGGCGAGCTTCCCCTCTGCCTATTATGAGTCGGGCGACCCGCTGTACTACTTTAAGCGGCAGGCGGCCTTTGCCACGCTCGGCCTTGCCGCCATGGTCGTCATCGGGCGCATCAACTACGCGCGCTTCCGCGGCGTGGCCAAGATCGCGCTGGGCATTTCCATCGCTCTGCTCGTTGCGGTCATCATTCCCGGCGTCGGTATCACGAGCCACGGCGCGACGCGCTGGCTCGGTATCCCGGGCACCACGATGCGGTTTCAGCCGTCGGAGATCGCCAAGCTTGGCGTCATCCTTTATTTTGCCGACAGCATCTCCAAAAAGAAGGACAAAATGAGAACGCTCCGCTACGGTATCCTGCCCTACGGCTTTATCCTTGCCCTCATTGCGGTGCTGATGTACTTCGAGCCGCACCTTTCCGGCACCGTGCTCATTCTCGGCATCGGCGCGGCGATGATGTTCGTCGGCGGCATCCGCGGCTACTGGGTCGGCATCGGCATCGGCGGTATCGCGGCGGTGGCGTATGCGTTCCTCTCGGGCCTGATCACCTACAACTCCTCGCGCATCGCCATCTGGCTCGACCCGCTCAACGACGCCTTTAAGACGGGCACGGGCTATCAGACGCGCCAGAGCCTCATCGCCATCGGCTCGGGAGGTCTCCTCGGTCTCGGTCTCGGCAAGAGCCGGCAGAAGTTCCTCTTCCTGCCCGAGGAGCACAACGACTGCATCTTCTCCATCATCTGCGAGGAGCTGGGCCTGATCGGCGCGACGCTCATCATGGCCATCTTCGCGCTGCTCATCATCCGCGGCTACTGGATCGCGCTCCACGCGCGCGACCGCTTCGGCAGCCTTCTTGTCGTGGGCATTACCACGCAGATCGCCTTACAGGTTTTCTTAAACATCGCGGTCGTGACGAATCTTGTGCCGAACACCGGCATCTCGCTGCCGTTCTTCAGCTTCGGCGGCACGGCGCTCGCCATCCAGCTGGCGGAGATGGGCGTGGTGCTGAGTGTTTCGCGGCAGATGCCGCCAGGCTGAAAAGCTCAAAAATATGCCGCGGCGGAAAACAGACCGCCGCGAGGAAGAAAGGGGGACGGAAGGCATGAACGTTATTTTCACCTGCGGCGGCACGGCGGGACACGTCAACCCCGCGCTGGCGCTCGCAGGCTTCCTGCGGGAGAGAGACCCGAAGACCCGCGTCCTCTTCGTCGGCGCGGAGCGCGGACTGGAGCGCGACCTGATCGCGCACACGCCCTATCCGTTCCGCACGGTCAACATCTCATCCTTCCACCGCTCCCTTCGGCCGAAGGAGCTGCGCCATAACCTCGTCTCCGTGCGCAATCTGATGCACGCGAAGCGTGAGGCGGACGCCATTCTCGATGAATTTCAGCCCGACCTCATTGTCGGTACGGGCGGCTACGCGAGCTATCCCGTCGTGCGCTACGGCCACGCGCGCGGCATTCCGACGGCGGTGCACGAGTCGAACGCCGTTCCGGGGCTGACGACCCGACTGCTCGAAAATCATTGCGACCGCATTCTTGTCGGCTTTGAGGATTGCCGGCGGTATTATAAGCACAAGGACCGCGTGGTCGTCACCGGTACGCCGGTGCGCGGCGACTTCTTCACGCAGACGAAGGCGCAGGCCAAGGAAAAGCTCGGCGTGAACGACGGCCGCCCGCTCGTCGTTTCCTTCTGGGGCAGCCTCGGCGCGGGGAACATGAACCGCGTCACGGCGGAGCTTCTTTATCTTGAGGCGGCAAAGGAGCCGTTCCATCACGTCCATTCCGTCGGCTCGCTCGGCTGGCAGAAAATGCACGAGTGGGTGAGCGGGTACGGCGTGGATCTGCGCGACCATCCCTCGCTCGACGTGCGTGAGTATATCTACGACATGGCGGACGTTATGCGCGCCGCCGACCTTGTGATCTGCCGCGCGGGCGCGTCCACGCTCAGCGAGCTGACCGCGCTCGGCGTTCCCGCCATTTTGGTGCCGTCGCCGAATGTGACGAACCATCATCAGGAGAAAAACGCCGCCGTGCTCGGCGAGCGCGGCGCGGCGCTCGTCCTGCCGGAGGAGGGGCTAGACGGCAAGCGGTTGTTTACGGAGGCCGCCGCGCTGCTGCGCGACGAAACGCGGCTCGCGGCGATGCACGAGGCTTCGCTCCGACTCGGCGTGCGCGACGCGACCGAGCGCATCTATGAGACCGTCATGGCGCTTGTCAAATAAAAGCCTGCGGCGCAAGCCGCAGGCTCAGAGCATATTTAGTTGAGCTTGAAGTCCATCCACACGGGATTGTGGTCGGAGTAGAGGAAGCCGGCGTCCAGCACGGCGCTGTCCACGACCTCCACGTTATCGCTCACGAGGAAGCCGTCCACCGTCAGGCGGAAGGTCGTCTCGATGCTGTACGGCTCAGACGCCGTGCGGCAGGAGGCGGCGGGTGCGGTCTCGTCAAAGGGCGCGACGAGCGTCAGTCCCGCGGGAATCGTTCCCTCCGGGATGGGCTGCGCCCAGGTGTCGTTTTCCCCGGCGGCCACACCGAAGATCTCCGGCGAATTGCCGAGCAGGTCCTTGTTGAAGTCGCCGCCCGCGACGCAGTAATTGCCCGCCTCGTATTCCGCAAGCATATCCGCGCACAGCAGCTCAAGCTGCTCGGTGGCGATGGCACCGTCCGAGGTGTAGGCAGAGAGGTGGAGATTATAGAGGACAAGCTCCTTGCCGCTCGCCGTCGGGATGCGGCTGACCGAATAGCAGCGGTCAAGGTCAAGGAGCTTCATAAAGCCGCTCTCCACCGGCAACTCCCGCCGCGTGGCGGAAGCGATGGGGTGGCGCGAAAGCGTCACGATGCCGGACTGATTCGCTCCGTGGGGTTGAATGAGCGGGTAGAAAAGATAGGGGCTGTCGTAGTTCTGCGCGAACACCTCGTCAAATTTGCATCCCGTCATGGCGTCGCTCAGATAGGCGGTCTCGTCGATATGCCAGCTGCGTGTGCCGTCGGTATCGACCTCCTGAAAGAGGGCAAAGTCGGGCGAAAGGTCTTCGACAAACGCGACAATGCCGCGCATATTTTCGTCGACCGCCTGCCGGCTGCGGGCGCGGCTCTCCCTGCCGCCGTCCATAAAGAAGCTGTAGTCGGCACTGTACGCACCGAAGCCCGCGTTCGCGGACGAAACGCGGTAGACGGCGCCGGTCTCGACCGCGCCCTCCATGGGGACTGCGTCCCTGCTGCTGCAATGCATTACGCTGAGACTTTGATCGCCGATGCGGTGGTAGCTCGCGAACACATAGACGACGTACAGCACGACGAGAATGAGCAGCGCGAGCAGTACGAGCCCAAGCGTTTTGCAGATCGTTTTTCCCTTCATGATATGACCTCGCTTTTGGATTTTTTCGGAATTTTACCATAAAACACCGCGAAAGTACACCCCCTTTTCCTCCCGCACCGGAACCACGGCGCACCGTGGGCGCATACTATGGCTTAGTTTGTTGACCCATCGGGAAAGGGAGGAACGGCACATGAGCTATCTGAGCATCGAGGGCGGCGCGCCGCTTCACGGAGAACTGACGATACAGGGCAGCAAGAACAGCGTCCTGCCCGTGCTGGCGGCGACGATCCTCGCGCGGGACGTCTGCCGCATCGAGAACTGTCCGCGTCTGCGCGACGTGGACGCGTCCGTCGCCATCCTGCGCCACCTCGGCTGCTGCGTGCGGCGCGACGGCACAGCGCTGGAGGTGGACACTGCGCCGATGGCGCGCTGCGACATTCCCGACGAGCTGATGCGCGAAATGCGCTCGTCCATCATTTTTCTGGGCGCGATCCTCGCGCGGCAGGGAGAAGCGGTCTTGTCCTACCCCGGCGGCTGCGAGCTCGGTCCGCGGCCCATCGACCTGCATCTGGCCGCCCTGCGTGAGCTGGGCGCGGAGATCACCGAGCGCTACGGCGAGCTGCGCTGCAGGGCGAAATGCCTTCGCGGCACGGACATCACCCTCGCCATTCCGAGCGTCGGCGCGACGGAGAACGCCATTCTCGCCGCCTGCGGCGCGGAGGGCACAAGCGTCATCTACAACGCGGCCCGCGAGCCGGAGATCGTCGATCTTCAGGCGCTGCTGCGAAGCATGGGCGCGCGGGTGAACGGCGCGGGCGGCTCCATCATCACGGTCGAGGGCGGCGCGGCGCTGCACGGCTGTACGCACCGCGTCATCGGGGACCGCATTGTCTGCGCGACCTACCTCTGCGCCGCGGCGGCGGCGGGCGGTGAGGTCCGGCTCACCGGCGTGGACTACCGCGCGGTGTCCACCGTGGCGCTCTCGCTCGCCGAGAGCGGCTGCGAGGTGAGGAGCGAGGCGGACGCCGTTTCCCTGCGCTCGACCGGAGCGCTGCGCTCTGTGCGCCCCGTGCGCACTGCGCCTTACCCGGGTTTTCCGACCGACGCGCAGCCGGTGCTGATGGCGGCGCTGCTCAGGAGCGAGGGCTGCACGGTCTTTGTCGAAAACATTTTTGAAAACCGCTACCGACACGTTGACGAGCTCTCACGCATGGGCGCGGAGATCCGCGTCGCGGGGCGCGTGGCGGTGGTGAACGGCGTGAGGACGCTGCACGGCGCGGCGGTCAAGTGCACCGACCTGCGCGGCGGCGCGGCGCTGGTGATCGCGGGGCTTTCCGCCGAGGGCACGACCCGCGTGACGGAGCTCACGCACATCGATCGCGGATACGACGCTATCGAGCGCGACCTGGCCGCGCTCGGCGCACAGATCCGCCGGGAGACTACATAGAAACGAAAAGGATACAAAAGCTATGGCACGAAATCGCAGCACGAATCGCAGACGCCGGCGGGGAAGATTTTCTTTCCTGACGAAGCTCCTGTGCATCCTGCTCATCGCCGGCGCGGTCGTCGCGGCGCTGACCATTTTCTTCAAGGTGCAGAGTATCACGGTGAGCGGCAACGCGCGCTACACGAGCGAGGAGATCGTCGCGGCCTCGGGCATTGAGATCGAGGATAACCTCTTCCTGCTCAACAAATACAGCGCCGCACAGGCTATTTTTGAAAAGCTGCCCTATGTGGAGGAGGCGACGATCAACCGCGCTCTGCCCGACACCATCGTTATCACGGTGCGGGAGTGCGCGGCGGCGGCGGGTGTCGTCACGCCGGAGGGCTATTGGCTCATCAGCGAAAACGGAAAGCTCCTCGAGCAGACTGACACGCTGCCGTCCGGCTGCCCGAGCATCACGGGCGTCGAGCCGGAGTCGCCCGCGCTGAGCGCGCAGCTCTCACTCGGCGAGGAGAAAACGCTGACGACGGAGACACTGCTCACCCTCGTGCGGACGGCGGGCGGTTACGGTATGCTCGCCGGCATCGGGAGCGTCGACCTGTCTGATGCCGAGGCGATCACCTTTACCTATCTGGGCCGCTTCACCGTGCGCCTCCCGTGGGACTCCGACCTCGACTATATTTTCCGCAGCGTGCAGGATCTGGTAAACGGTCTGGAGTCGAACGAGACGGGCGAGATCAACTATATGCTGCTCAAGTCCAAGGGCGAGATGCACTTTATCCCGTCCGCGCCGGGCGCGTAAAAAAGTTTTCGGGAAATCGCGCGCGGCTATTGACCGCGAGAAAAAAGCGTTATACAATAGACTTGTTTTAGAATACACTTGATGTTGTGGCGGCACCGACATGATCCGCCCGCATTCTACAAGAGATAGTAGGAGGAACCGATATGGCATTCGGATTGGATACCGGCGTTGAAAACGTCGTCAGGATCAAGGTCATCGGCGTCGGCGGCGGCGGCAATAACGTGGTCAACCGCATGGTGCGCTCCGGGACCCGCGGCGTGGATTTTGTCGCGGTCAATACCGATAAGCAGGCGCTCAACGTTTCCAGCGCTACCTATAAGATCCAGATCGGCGAGAAGCTGACCCACGGCCAGGGCGCGGGCAGCGATCCCGAGGTGGGCCGCAAGAGCGCGGAGGAGAGCCGCGCCCAGATCTCCAAGGCGCTGGAGGATACCGACATGGTGTTCATCACCGCCGGCATGGGCGGCGGCACCGGCACGGGCGGCGCGCCCATCGTGGCCGAGATCGCCCGCGAGCAGGGCATCCTGACCGTCGGCGTCGTCACCAAGCCGTTCGGCTTTGAGGGCCGCCGCCGGATGCAGCAGGCCGAAAAGGGCATCGAGGAGCTGCAGGGCAAGGTCGATTCCCTCGTCATTATCCCCAACGAGCGCCTCAAGCATGCGACCGATCAGAAGATCACCTTCGCCAACGCCTTTGAGATCGCGGACGATGTGCTGCGTCAGGCGGTGCAGTCCATTTCCGACCTCATCCGCGACACCGGCTTCATCAACCTCGACTTTGCCGACGTCACCGCCATTATGAAGAACGCCGGTATGGCGCACATGGGCGTGGGCCGCGCGGCGGGCAAGGGCAAGGCCGAGGAGGCCGCCCGCATGGCCATCTCCAGCCCGCTGCTCGAGACCTCCATCCACGGTGCGCGCGGCGTGCTCATCAACGTTACCGGCTCCATGGATATCGGCCTTGAGGAGGTCGAGCAGGCCGCGTCGCTGGTGCAGGACGCGGTGCATCCCGACGCGCTGACCATCTTCGGCGCGACCTTCGACGAGTCGATGGACGACGAGATCCGCGTCACGGTCATTGCCACCGGCTTTGCCGACGGTAAGAGCGCCGCGGCTGCCGCGCCCGCCGAGGAAAAGAAGGCGGCGGAGGCGAAGCCCGGCATCGAGCCCATCAATTATGAAGAGGACAAGGCGGCTGCCGAGGCGGAGAAGAAGGCTGAGGAGGAAGACGATCCCTTTGCCGACATCTTCAAGATTTTCAATCGCGAGCGTTGATTTTTCCGAATTTTTCCGAAAACCGCAGGTTTTGACCTGCGGTTTTCTTTTTTCGTCTCCCTGCTGCGAAAGCAAGTCATTTCCATGCCAATGCCGACAGATTTTGTGCGGGCTATTTTTTGCGCTTTTGCAAAAAGTAACGGGGCCGCAAGCAAAAACGCGGCAAAAAAATTTCAAAAGGAAACGATTTCCTTTTGAACAAGAGAGGTGATGGGATGGATGAAAGGCAACGGAAACGGAGCAGGCGGCATGGCGCTGCCGCCTGCGCGGCATTGGTCTTTGCACTCTCCGCCCTGCTCGTGCCGGCGGGAGCCGTGAGTGCGCCGGACCCGGGCGGAGAGACGCAGCTGCTCGTGCCGGTCGGCAAGGCGATCGGCGTGAAGCTCTTTGCCGAGGGCGTGCTGGTCGTGGGGCTTTCGGAGAACGAGGGCGCCGTCTCTCCCGCGAAGAAGGGCGGCATGAAGGCCGGCGATCTGATCTTGACGATGAACGACGTCACCATCGGCTCGACGGAGCATCTGCAGTCGCTTCTTGCGGAGAACGGAGAGCGGGAGGCAGCCTTCGGCGTGCGCCGCGGCGGTCGGCTCGTGAAGCTCGCCGTCTGTCCGAAAAAAGGGCAGGACGGCGTGTGCCGCCTCGGCGCGTGGATCCGCGACAGCATGGCGGGCATCGGCACGGTGACCTTCTATGACCCGCAGACGGGCGCGTTCGCGGCGCTCGGCCACGGCATCACGGACGTGGACACCGGCAAGCTCATGCCGCTCTCACGCGGCAGCGTGATGGCGGCGAGCGTCAAGGCGGTCAAGCGCGGTGCGAGCGGCGCGCCGGGCGAGCTGCGCGGCGACTTTGATCTGACGCGCGACCTCGGCTTGCTTTACGCGAACACGGAGTGCGGCATATTCGGCGTTTTGCCGCAGGAGAACCGGCCGGAGGCCGTCGGGGAGACGATCCCCGTCGCGCGGCGCACGGAGGTCCGCACCGGCAAGGCGGTCATTCTGGCAAACTGCAGGGGCGACGAGGTGTGCGCCTATGAGATCGAGATCGAAAAGCTCTACGGCGGCTCCGCACCCACGCGCAATCTGCTCCTGCGGGTGACCGACCCGGCGCTCATCGCGCTCACGGGCGGCATCGTGCAGGGCATGAGCGGCAGCCCGATCGTGCAGGATGGGAAGCTCGTCGGCGCGGTGACGCACGTCCTGCTGGACGACCCGCAGAGAGGTTATGGCATTCTCGCGGAAAATATGCTTTCCGCCTCCGGCATGACGGCGCAAAGCGCGGCGAGCGCCTGACGGAGGACTTAACGGCAGGAGATGTTATCCTGCCGTTAAGTTTGTGCTAAGAGTCCAAAAAGCTCGAACGATGTCGTATAAAATTTGTGCTAAACGACAAGAATCTACTTGAAAACATTGTCCAAATGTGATAGTTTATAGCCAAGGCAAAACGAAACATCCGATTCGCGTCGGAATGCGGTTGTCGAAGCCAAAGTATTGAGGAGGAAGGAAAAGGAACAGGCAAATGGAGAACAGGATCAAGGTCGTATTGGCGGATGCCAACGAAAATTTCCGCACGATGCTGCAGCAGACGATAGAAAATACGGGTGAATTTGACGTGGTGGGGAGCGCCGGGGACGGCGCGGAGGCATGGAAGATGATCGAACGGGAACGTCCGCAGCTTGTAATTACAGACGTGATCCTGCCGGAGCTGGACGGCTTCGCGCTGCTCGACCGGATGGCAAAGCTGCCGGCACGGCCGAAGACGATCCTGGTTTCCGCCTTCTACCGCGAGCAGATGGTGATGCAGGCAATGGAGCAGGGCGCGGCCTACTTCATGGCAAAGCCCTGCGAGGCCGGCTCGCTGCTCGAGCGGATGCGTCAGGCCGTCCGGAATGGGGAGACGGAGGAGGAAAGCCCCGTCGCGCTGGAACGCCTTGTGACCTCCATCATCCACGAGGTCGGCGTGCCGGCGCACATCAAGGGCTATCAGTACGTTCGCGAAGCGATCATCCTCGCCGTGCAGGATATGGACGTCATCAACGCCGTGACCAAGGTGCTCTATCCCGAGGTCGCGCGCCGCTACAACACCACGCCCTCACGCGTGGAGCGCGCCGTGCGTCACGCCATCGAGACCGCGTGGGACCGCGGCGATTTGGAAACGCTCCAGCGCTACTTTGGCTACACGGTGTCGAACACCAAGGGCAAGCCCACCAATTCGGAGTTCATCGCCATGATCGCCGACCGCATCCGCCTGCAAAGCAAGGGCAAGATCGCGTAAAAAATGAAAAAAACAGAGCCGCGGCTGCGGCTCTGTTTTCCGTATTGGGCTCAGAGGACCTTATCGAGGAAGCTCACGAGGCGCGGGCTCTCGGGGTGAGCAAACAACTCGTGCGAGGGCTTATCCTCCTCGATGTGACCGCCGTCGAGGAAGATGGTGCGGCTGCTGACCTCGCGTGCGAAGCGCATCTCGTGCGTCACAACGATCATCGTCATGCCGCTCTCGGCGAGGTCCTTCATCACGTCGAGCACCTCGCCGATCATCTCGGGGTCAAGGGCGCTGGTCGGCTCGTCGAAGAGCATGACCTCGGGGTCCATCATCAGCGAGCGCACGATGGCGATACGCTGCTTCTGACCGCCGGAGAGCTGGCTGGGATAGGCATCGGCGCGGTCGGCAAGGCCCACGCGGCCGAGCAGCTGGAGCGCCTTGGCCTCAGCCTGCTCCTTGTCCATACCCTTGATGCGTGTGGGCGCAGCGGTCAGGTTGTGCATCACGTTCATGTTGTTGAAGAGGTTGAACTGCTGGAACACCATGCCCATCTTCTGACGGTGCTGGTCGATGTGCTTGCTCTGTCCCCTGGCGCAGATGTCCACGCCGTCGAAGAGGATCTGGCCCGAGGTCGGCGTCTCCAGCAGGTTCAGGCAGCGCAGAAAGGTGCTCTTGCCGCCGCCCGAGGGACCGATGATGGACACGACCTCGTTCTTTTCAAAATCAACGCTGATGTGCTTGAGCACGTCGAGCTTATGGAAGCTCTTGCACAGGTCAACGACCTGAAGGATCTTCTCATTTGCCATGATTCATCTTCCTTTCTGCCAGAGCGATGAGGCGGCCGCCGGTGAAGGTCATCGCAAAGTAGCACAGCGCCGCGATGGCAAGGCACGCAAGGCTCTTGAAGGTCAGAGCGATGACGTCGTTCGTGCGGAACATCAGGTCGGCAAGACCGATGACCGAAACGATGGACGACTCCTTGATGACCGTGACGAACTCGTTGCCAAGCGCGGGGAGAATGTTCTTGATCGCCTGCGGCAGCACGACGAGGCGCATAGCCTGACCGTGGCTGAAGCCGACGCTGCGCGCGGCCTCCATCTGCCCGACGTCCACGGCCTGCACGCCGGAACGAATGATCTCAGCGACGTAGGCGCAGCTGTTGATGCTCATGGCGATAATGCCGGCGGAAAAACGCGAAAAGTTCGGGATCCACGAAATGTCCGGCAGCGTGAAGCCGACCATGGGAAGTCCGTAGAAAATAAACATGAGCTGCACCATCAGGGGCGTCCCACGGATGAACTCGATGTAAGCGACCGCCAGCCACTTGAGCGGCAGAATTTTGCTCATGCGCATACTGGACATGAGCGTGCCGAAGATCGTGCCGAAAAACACGGTGAATGCGGCGATGATGAGCGTATTGACAATGCCTTCCTCAAAAAAGCTGTGGTAACGGACGATGAGCTTGCCGATCGTCTGAATAAATTCCATGGGGACTCCTCCTCAGTACACAGCGGGCTTCGCCGCCGAAACGGCGAAGCCCGTAGGTTGCTTTTTATGTTTTTTTCTGCTTACAGGCCGAGGCTGGCAGCCAGCTCAACGGCTTCGTCGTAGGCCTTCTGATAGCTGCCGTCGGCAGTGACCTTGTTGATGACCTCGTTCACGACCGCGACCAAATCCTCGTTGCCCTTGGCGATGACGACGGATTTACCGAAGGAGGCTTCCTCGGCGGTAAAAGTGAAGTTGGAGACTTCAAGCGCGCCGTTGCTGGAGGCGACGAGCGCCTCGCCGACTGCCTGATCGACGGCCAGACCCGCAATGTTGCCGTTCTGGACCTCAAGGGCGAGGGCGGGGTACTTCTCAAGCTCGAACAGCTCGCTCTCGGGCAGAGCGGACTGGATCAGCTGGGACTGGATGGTGCCCTTCTGTGCGCCGACCTTCAGACCGACAAGGGATTCCTTGGTGGAGTAGGTGTCGGCGTTGCCGGCCTTGACGATCAGCAGCTGAGCGCTGGTCTCATACAGGTCGCTGAAGTCGATCTCCTCGGCACGCTCGGGGGTGTTGGTGAAGGCTGCGATGCCGAGGTCCACCTGACCGGACTGGACGGCGGGGATGATGCCGTCGAAGGCCATGTCCACGACCTCCAGCTCAACGCCGAGGCTGTCGGCGATCTGCTGGGCCAGCCACATATCGCAGCCGGCGAAGTTGGCGTCGAGATCCTTGAACTCATAGGGGGCGTACTGGGCTTCGGTGCCGACGACGACCTTGCCCTTGGCCTTGATCTGCTCAAGCAGGGTGGTGGGCTCAGTGGGCTGCTGCTCTTCCTGCTGCTGATCGTCAGCGGGCTCCTGCGCGGTGTCCTTCTTGCCGCAGCCGGTCATCACGGCCAGCAGCATCGCGGCGCCGAGCGTCAGCGCCAGCAGCTTCTTCATCATGTTAAAGTTTTTCATCTTTTCCTCCGTTCCGTGCATTTGTATGCGCGATTTCGTATTTGATGTGGATAATTATACTCCGCGGAACGGATTTGTAAATAGCCGCCTCGAACGATGATGATGAAAAGTTATCCAGATTTATTGTGCAATTTATGCAAAAAGGCGGAGAAGCTGTCAGAACGACAGCTTCTCCATGCGGTCAAACGCGGTTTTGAGCTGGTCGATGCCGACGGTGCAGGCGATGCGGAAGTGGCCCGCGGCGCTCACGCCGAAAGGCGTGCCGGGACTGACGAGAACATGGGCCTGATCGAGCAGGACCTTGCAGAAGGCTTTTTCGTCCAGTCCCGTTTTCTCCACGCCGGGGAAAAGGTAGAACGTGCCCTTCGGCCGCACCAGACTCAGGTAGGGGATCTTTTCGATGCGGTCGGCGGAATAGAAGATGCGGTCGCGGTAGGCAGTGACATATTTCTCCCGGATCTCCTTTCGCATGGCGAGCGCCTGAATGGCGGCGCGCTGCGAGATGGACGGCGCGGAGTAGATAAGCGAGCCGTTGATGCGGTTCATCACCGCCAGCAGCTCCGGCTCAGCGATGATCACGCCCACACGCCAGCCGGTCATCAGGAAATTCTTGGAAAAACTGTTGAGCGTGATGGTGCGCTCGGCCATGCCGGGCAGCGTGCGGATGGGGCGGAAGTCGCCCTCGTAGAGATAGGTGGTATAGATCTCGTCGGCGGCAATGAGCAGGTCGTGCTCCTGCGCGACACGCGCAAGCAGCTCGAGCGTCCTGCTGTCGTAGCCCATGCCGGTGGGGTTCGTGGGATTGTTGAAAACGATGGCCTTGGTGCGCGGCGTGATGGCGGCGCGCAGGCGCGCCTCGTTGATGGCGTAGTCCTCGCTCGCGTAGGTCGGCACGTCCACGCATACGCCGCCTGCCAGCTCGATCTGCTCGCGGTACATGGGGAAGTAGGGCGAGAAGACGATGACCTCGTCGCCGGGGTCGAGGATGGCGAGCATCACGAGTGCCATGCCGAGGCAGCTCGACGCGCTCACGAGCACATGGTCGCGCGGGAGACGCTGGCCGAAGTCCTCCTCCCACGCACGGCAGACCGCGTCGATCAGCTCAGGGTCGCCCTTGGGGTCGCCGTAGTGCGTGTGACCGGCCTTCGCGTCGCGGAAGGCGGCGTTGATGATGCTCTCGTCGGTGGTGAAATCGGTGTCGCCGATGCTCAGGTCGATGATGTCCTTGTATTTGGCAAGCGCCTCGGTGTCGAGCGACAGTCCGGCGCCGCTGCGCTGAAATCGCCTGGCGATGTAGCTACGCTTCATGCTTGGAGGCCTCCTTGACGTGTGGAATGACGGTCGAGCCGTTCGGAATGACATAGATGGACTTGCCCTCCAGCCGCGCGGCGTCAAGCAGGGCGTTGACGTCGGAAAACGCCTTTATGCCCATGGGCGCAACGTCCTCCGGGGCAATGCTCGAATAGAGCAGGATGTTGTAGCGCTGCGCCTGCTCGCAGTTGAGGAAGAAAATGTAGCCTGCGACGGTGAAATGCTCGCGCAGCCGCCGCTCGATGGTGCCGGCGACGAGGTCCTTCGCCCAGTCGAAGTATTCGGCGGGGCCGCCGCCCTCGCGCGCCTCGATGATGAGGATGAGCGTGCCGCCCGGCTTGAGGCCGGATTCGATGTTGTCGATGGTCTTGGTGCCCTGGTAGAGCGAGATGTCCTTGGGGAAGCCGCCGCAGCTGGCAACGATCACGTCCGCCTTTTCCGGCACGTCCACCTGATAGATGCGGTCCACCATGCGGCAGGCCGCCTCCCACGAGGTGAGGTAGTGACCGGAGAGAATGACGGCAAGCTGCATCTGGGCGTTCATCACGAGGTTGACGATGAAGAGATTTTTCACCAGCCCCGCCGCCTCGCACATATCCTCGTGCAGCGGGTTGCCCTTCAGAACGCCGTTGCCGATGGCGGGGTTGGAGCGCAGCTGCGCCGCGTCGAGCGAGAAGGCGTGGTTGTGGAAGATGGTCTCGCGCCCGCTGATGCCCGGCAGGATGCTCTTGCGTCCGCCGCCGAAGCCCGCCATCACATGATGCGTCACCGCGCCGAGACAGACCACGAGATCGGCCTCGGCCGCCGTGCGGTCGATGGAGACCGGCGTGCCGTGCGGCGTGGTGCCGAGATAGACAAGGTCTTTCGCTTCGCAGTCGTGGTTCTTGACCTTGACGCGGTCGTAGACCGCGTCGGTCACGAGCGTGCGCAGCTCCTGCTCGTCGCCGCCGATGTGCGTGCCGTTGGCAATGACGATGGTGATGTCCTCCTCCCGCACGCCGCAGCGCTCCGTGAGATAGTCCACCAGATGCGGGACCACGAGGTCCTGCCGCATCCAGAAGCGCGTCATGTCGCTCACGACCAGCGCGACGGTATCGCCCGCCTTGGCGCGCTCGCACAGCGGCGCGCTGTCGATCGGTGCGTCGAGCGAGGCCCACAGCGCCGCGCGGATATCGGCAAGCGGGGCGACGGCGTTGCCGTGCAGCTCGCCGATCACATTTTTCTCATCCAGCGGCAGCTCCACCGTGCCGCTGCCGTAGGCAAATGAATAGGTTTTCATACGGTTCCATCCCATCCTACTATGAAATAATATAGGAGTATACGGCAAAGCGGTGGAAGATGCAACAGCCAATATTCATAAGATTTGAAAGATTATTGATTAAAATATGGGGAAAGCAGAAAATTCGAATACCGGCAGGCGGCAGAGCGCACCTTGACAACCGAATACCGGCACCGTATAATGCAAGACAAGGGGGAGAGAAAAATGTTTGATGAAAAGGAAATTGCTTACTTGCAGGAGATGGAAGAAAGAATTACCCGCAGCATGGCCGTACTTATTGAGAGTGATGTCACGCCGAAGTTCAACCTTTTGGCGGACGGCATTAAGGACATTCAGGAAAAGCTCGTGCCGCGCTCCCGCATGGACGATCTGGAGGACGAGGTGAAATTCCTCAAGCTCATGTGCCGCCAAATGGCGGAGGATATTGCAAAGCTGAAAAAGGCGAACTGAATACACGATACAGCAGGACGGTGCCGATGTTCGGCATCGTCATATTTTATCCGGCAGGGCAGCCCATAAGGAACAGAAGCGGAGCGGAAAAGTGCCGCCTGCACGGAGTGCCCTGCTTCGCCGCATTTCACTTGCCCCGAGTATGTTCGATCCCCTTGGGGTGGAGCGAACAACGTGAGCGGAACCCAAAAAGAAGGACATGACTTTCGTCATGTCCTTCTTTTTGTCAGGCGGCTTCAATTCGGATATTTTCGTCCTGGAAGCCTTGCACCGCAACGGTTTTGAGTTTTCCAAAGAATTCAGAATGCGATTATTTCAAATTTTCGCTGATGCAATTCGAACCACTGTCCGAATTTAACACGAGTATTACTCGTCCAGCTTTTGAAACTCATCCAGCCGCAGTTCTCGCTTTAATTCTTCCTCTGTCGGCAGATAGGTAAAATACTTGGATGCGAAGATCTGATGATTATCCTCCGGCAAAGTGTACTTCACAACAGCATCACTTTTATCGGCGCAGAGGACAATGCCAATCGGCGGTGTGTCCCCTTCGTTCATCAACTCACGAGTGTAGTAGTTGACGTACATCTGCATCTGACCGAGATCCTGATGCGTAAGCTGTCCCATCTTAAGGTCAATCAACACGAAACATTTTAGGATGTAATTGTAAAACACAAGGTCAATGAAAAAGTTTTGACCATCCAGCGTAAACTTCTTCTGTCGTGCTACAAAGGAGAAGCCTCGTCCCAGCTCCAGCAGGAAGTGTTGCAGGTGATCAATCAATGCCTGCTCCAATTCTCCCTCATAAACATGTGTATCCGGTTGGATTTGCAGGAACTCCATTACATAGGGGTCTTTGATGATTTTTTCATATTCCGGTTTTGGCTCCGTCGTTTGTATCTCAGCAGCGACAAGCGATTTATCCTGGCTTGCCAAGATGCGCTGATAGTACATCGTGTGAATCTGCCGTTCAAGCTGCCGGACGCTCCACGCGGATTTCGCGCATTCTTCCGCATAGAAAGATCTCTCCTTCTCATTGGGAACGCGCATCAGTAGTCGGTAGTGCGACCAGCTCAATTCAGGACACAGTGTGTCTCGAATTGGATATGCGCAGTAGAACTGGCGCATTTTTCGCAAATTTGACTCGTCAAATCCTTTCCCGAATTCCGCTGTCAGATGTGCGGACAGGTACTGCAGCAGCTTTTTGCCATATCCTGCGCGGTCATTTTCTCCGCAGGCTTTGTAGATCTGCTCGCCGATTTCCCAATAGGCCGTCACCATTGAGGAGTTTACTGCCACACTCAAACTGCGCTGTGCAGACACAATGGAATGGCGGATTGAATGATAGGTTTGCTCTGTTGTATAGTTCGTTTGAAGCTCGTTATCCATTCTGTTCACCTCGCTCCTGCAATAATTCTCTCAGAAGTCCTTGGCATCCCGCCAACACATCCTGCCAAGTCCTTCATCACGAACTCCGCCATCGGGCTGTGGCAAATATTGCCCAAACACACAAAGAGTATCTTCTTCATCGCACTCGCTCTCCTGAGATATTTTTTTCAGTATAGCAGGAAATCGCCTGTTCGTCGAGAGGCATTGAAATGCATTCTTCTGCAAATGGTGCCGGTTGCTGCACAATACACAAAGAAAATATTATAATATGGCGTTATCTTGAAATGAGGAGATGATGCTATGCCCAAGAAATACCCGCTCGAGTTCAAAAAGCAAGCGATTCGTCGCTATGAAAAGGGTGAGTCCATTCCGGCTCTCTGCCAAGAACTGCACGTATCGCAAAGCACCTTCTATCACTGGCGAAACCAGTACCGTTCTATTCAGACATCTGCCCATACCTACACACCAGCGGAGTTTGATGCTCTTGTCAGGCGGCTTCAAAAAGCAGAGCACAAACTCTCGATCATTCAGTTATCCGGTTACCTGTCCAAAGTACCATTGCAGGACAAATTGGCCACTCTGGAGCATTTTCATAATGAAATGTCTGATTTGTACAGCGTTCACGAATTATGCGAAGCCTTGGATGTGTCCCGCGGTACATTCTACAATCACATTTTCCGCCGCGCAGATCGAAGCAAATACGAATCCGAGAAGGCTCAACTCATGCTGAAAGTAAAACAAATCTTCGATGATAGCGAACAGCGGTATGGCGCTGATAAGATCCGTGCTGTTTTGGCTGAAAACGGTCTGCGCATCAGTACAAAACGAGTCTTGTCCATTATGCAGGAGCTTGACTTGCACAGTATTCGCACCGACGCAAAAAAGGTCTACAAGAACCAAATGCGAAAGAAGCAAAATTTGCTTCACCGAAAATTTACCACGGATCACCCAAATCAAGTATGGGTGAGCGATATTACTTACTTCAAAATCAAAAATGCATGGGTCTATCTCTGCGCTATTATCGACCTCTTCTCCCGCAGAGTCGTAGGGTATCGAGTATCCCATGCAGCCAGTACTCGTCTCGTCACAACCACTTTTCGCAACGCTTATGAAGAGCGAGGTAATCCGAAAAATCTGACTTTTCATAGTGATAGGGGTGGGCAGTACATTTCCGCAGCCTTCAGTAAACTTTTACAGCAATATAATGTCAAACAATCCTTCTCAGCAAGCGGCACACCTCTCGATAATGCGGTCGCCGAGGCATTCTTTTCCACATTCAAAAAAGAGGAGACCTACCGACGTGAATACACTTCTGAACGGCATTTTCGGAAGAGCGTGGATGAGTATATCCGTTTTTATAATGAGGTTCGCCCCCATCAAACGCTGAAATACAAGACACCGCAAGCGTTTGAAGCAACATATCAAAGTAGCTATATCGAAAAGCCGTGTTCATATAACGCTGCCGGCGTATGAAAACATCTTCGCAATTTTGATGTTTCCCGATACACATTAGCCATACACAAAAAACGGAAAGCCTTGTATCGCAAGGCTTTCCAAATAAGAAACCACCCGTATTTCGATAAAAAAGTTCGAAACACGGGTGGTGTTCATATGGAGGTGACACCCAGATTTGAACTGGGGAATGAGGGTTTTGCAGACCCTTGCCTTACCACTTGGCTATGTCACCGTATGGAAAAAGGAGCAAATGCTTTGCAAAAACCCTTATATATCAGCACTTTGCGGATTTTCTTGTACCATAGAGTATAACACAAAAAATGGCATTTTCAAGACCTTTCAAAATGCAAACCCTTGGCGCTATCCCCCAAAAGCTTTCCCGCCGTAGAGAAACGATGTTAACAGGATATGCACGACGTTCTTGCTCGCTGAAATGTAAATTCGACCTTATTAAAACCGCTATTTTTGACCGATGTTTTTTTGCTTTTCTCTCCGTTCCACGAACTTTTGAACTACTGTTTCATGGAAGAAACACACTTCTGAATCATGTGTTCCTGATAAATGATTCCGTAAATATATGTTTGTTCTCCAAGTCGGGTAATAGTTTGATTATCCTCTTTATATACAAAAATTCAGAGCTGTACCAGCATTTTCGCGATGCCGGTGCAGCTCTTTTTTCATATATGCCCTACTCTATTTCTGAAAGGAGGTGCCCCCCATGAGCTATGTCCTTACCCTTTTCCTTGTGCTGTTCCTCACCAACAGCAGAGAGCTTACACCCATTCATATCTGGGTTATCGAGTTCGTTATCTTCTGCGTTATCGCCTGCATCATCGGTATCCGAAATGAAAAATAAACATCAATTTTGAAAGGAGAAACTACCATGTCTACGAATGAAATCATCAGCAAAATCGAGGCCCTGCGCGAATGGGAATCCCTTATCGCCAATGCGCAGGAAGAGGCCGAAGCCCTCCGTGACAGCATCAAAGCCGAAATGGAAAAGCGGGATTTGGAAGAGCTTGAAGCAGGAGCGTATATCGTCCGCTGGACTTCTGTGCTCAGTAACCGTTTTGACAGCTCTGCATTTAAGAAAAGCTATGCTGACCTCTATAAGTCCTTTACCAAACAGGTCGCATCCCGTCGCTTTTCCATCAGCGTATAAGGAGGGATTGAAGATGAAACAGCTCACGTCCTATAATCGCGTTGCGGGGTATCTCAACAAGCTCTTTGACTTGCTCAACGAGCACTATTTTGAAAGTGCACTTGTAAGACCAACCATCACGATACAGTCCACGCCCCGCGCCTACGGGCATTTCTCTACGCGGGACGACACTTGGGTATCCGTCACAGGGAACAGCAATGAAATCAACATCGGCGCAGGGACATTGGCAAGGCCCATTGAAAATGTCTGTGCCACGCTCCTACATGAAATGGTCCATTACTACTGCCACGTCAACGGCATCAAGGACACCAGCCGAGGAAACACCTACCACAACAAGCGTTTTAAGGAGATTGCCGAAAGCCACGGGCTTATCGTGGAGCATGACGAGAAATACGGCTGGACGATGACGACGCCGAGCGATGACCTCCTTGACTTTATCCTTGAAAACGAGCTGACGGACATTCTTATTACACGCAACGAGTTCTATGGCGTTGCGGTCGCGGGAACAGGTGCGCACAGCAGCACGGGGGCACCAGCTCCGCCGAGAACATCCAGCAGCCGCAAATATATCTGCCCCTGCTGCGGTAACTCTGTGCGGGCAACGAAGTGCGTCCATATCGCTTGTATGGATTGTCGGGAGGAGATGGTGCTCGCGGGATGAAGCCGATACGGAAAAGCAACTCCCTATGTGCGAGCCAAAGAAGCCGTACATGGGGAGTTTTTTCGTAAAAGTGGAGGAATACGAACCGTAAAATCCAGCAATATCAAGGTTTTTCCGAATCTGCCGCCGAAAGTTCGTTTTTCGAGCGTGGTAAGTTCGGATTTGGGGCCAAAACAAAGGAGGAAATTACCATGAACATCAAGACCGTTGCGCTTACCAGAGAGCAGTATCAAGCCATCATTCAGACGATGAAGCAGGGCTTTACCGGATGCAGACCGAATGAGCGTGTTGCTACCGCTTTAGTCCTTGAAGCGAATCTTGGCTTGCGTATCTCGGACATTATCCATCTGCGACTTGCCGACATCGTAAAGGACGGAGAGCGTTACCGTCTTTCCATTGTGGAGCAGAAAACGAAAAAGGCACGGACATTCACCGTTCCCTTGGCGCTGTATCAGTTCATCCGCTGCTACTGCCTCGACCATGGGATTCCAGCAGAGAGCATCATCTTCCCCTTGACGGAACGTGCCGTGCAGAAGCACTTGAAGCTCGTCTGTGACTACCTTGGCTATCACGGCATCAGCACGCACAGCTTTCGCAAATTCTACGCCACGGAGATTTATAAGGACAGCGGGTACAATATTGCCCTTGTCCAGCAGCTCTTGCAGCACTCTTCCGCCGCCGTGACACAGCGCTACATCGGCATCCAGCAGCAGGAGTTGGAGCAGGCCATCGAGGGGCATTTGATGCTCGATTTCTGAACCTGAATTTTCAATGAGAAACAGAAAGAAAAACGGCGCTCTGAGCGATTTTAGACAGGGGTGCTATCCCTATACTCGGAGCGCCGCAGAACGTCATTTACAGCGAAATTTGTAAGGAATAGAAAGGGGATTTGACATGAGCTTTGAGGGTATCGTTATCTCGGCACTTTTCCCGTTTTTGTTCATTGCGGTCATGCTGTGGTCGCATCGGTGAAAACCGGATTAGACAGAATCAGAGAGGACGGGTGCGGCTGATCGCCGCACCCTACATCCTCTCATGGTAGGTTTAATTTAGGCCTCGTGCGCTACAAGCCAGTCTGTTCCCTCGGCTGTTGCGCGGACTACTGCATGTTCAATCTCGTTCCATCCCTTAAAATCAATATCAATTAGTCCAAGATGCCGAAGCTCTTTCATTTCATCTTCATACTTATCTCTCGTACACTCATCTTCCTTATAAGCATCATAAAACAAGAAGTCACATCTACGATAAATAATATCGCCTAACTTCGAATTTTCTTTTTTGCAGATAAGTCGATTAAGTAATGTAAAAATTCGTTCGTCCTTTATTGCCATTTTAAGCTCTCCTTTTGTTTAATATACGCTTACCGCTTGATAAGCGAGATGTACTTCAAGGCTTCTGCGTTCTTTGCGGCGGCTTCGTTTTGATAGGCGTTGATTTTTACGTTATTGTCTATATCGGCGAGTACAGACGTAACCTTTTGATTTGCGCTGACAAGCTCGTTGTAAAGAACAAACTGGTTGTTCTTGATTTGATTTAGATTTTCAATAATAGACGATAGCTGTCCGATAACAATATTCTGCCGAAGCTCCATTTCATACAAGTTGTACGCTCCATCAGGTCCGTCAAGGCGGTCACATCGACCGCTGGACAGGTATTCATATATCGTGGAGACAGCGACAAGGTTGCGATATTTTGGGTAAATCACATCCATGTCATATAGGGAACTCAATGCTAACTGTAGCTCTTGACCGGAAGTAGAAACTTGCGCGTAAACATCTTTCCGCTCACGTTCATATTGAGCGGTCTTTTGAGAATATACGGTAAGTGTTAAATCGTATTGTTTTTGTTTCTCTTCATTTTCCTCTGTGATTTGCCCGATTGTCGCATTGTATTTTGTCAGTTCTGATTGATACAAAGCCATAGCTTTTTTGGTTTCCCGCTCAATTTTTTCGTTTTTATCATCTACTATGGCAAAGCGAATAAAAATGCCTATTGCTGCAATACCCATCATAGTGCCTATTGTCATTTCAAGTGGGGCTAAATCAGAGTAGACGGGGCGAGTGGAACCATCAGCAAAAAAAGCTATCCCCAAAAACAATAGCACTACAATAAGAGCTATGTTCTTCCCTACTGAGATGTTCTCTGCTTTGAGGTTTGTCGGAGGAATTGGCTTAACCATTCTTTTAAGTTCTGGCTTGGGCGGTAACAGCGGTTTCCTCCTTGCAAAGGACTTGTCAAAGCGGTTCTGAATCTGCTGGTTGGTATATACGTCTTTTTCCAAATCCATCACGCGCTTCACATAATCCACTAACGCTTGTCCTTGCATATTTCCCTCCAAAAATTTATTTCTCGGTGTGAAAATAAAAAAGTGCGCAGCACGAAGCCACGCACCGAAAAACGTAGGCTCCGTTGTTGCCACACAACTCTAAGCGACCTCACGCGAGGATGCCAAGAAAGAGCCTGCATTTTTACCAAAAGATAAAAATGCACACTCACGTAAAATCGCTATATTGAGTTGTGTGGCAAGACCATTGTATCATGCGTTTCTGAAAATAGCAATAGCTTATGAAATCAGACAGATATAGTTGTCATGCAATGAATAACGCCCCCCTAACAGCGCATGATCGCTTCGCGACCATGCGTTGTGGGGGGCTGAATCAAACCTAATGACACATCCATTTTTGTTTTATCAACTTCAATGGCATCGAAAAAGCAAAGCGCCCGTCCCTCTTCACCACATAGGGGACAGGCGCTTTATTTATACTACGGAGATTTCAGAAAATCTCTGCGGTGTCATGATTTCTTCATAGCGCTTGATGTACGCATTGGCCTTTTCCTCGACCAACGCCTCAACATACTTCTCAAATTCTTCCTGCGTCACGCCCTCTTTGCGGGCATAGAACGCATCGTAGCACTCCCAACAGAAGAATCCGTTGTCCAGAAGCTCTTTCAATACGTCGAGGTAGATGCAGCTCTCATGCAGGAAGATTTCTGTTCCATAGAGCTTTCCACCCTCGGCTTTGATAACGGCTTTCTGGTACGCTTTCATTATCGCGTCAACCTCCGCCTTATTTTCCACATGATGCCCCATTGCGTTGCGGGTATGGTTCCGTATCTCTTTTTCCGTGTCAAAATACCGCCTCATATGCAGTTTTTTGATGACTTCACGAAGCTCTGCGAACTTTTGAACTACTGTTTCATTGGGGAAACATTCTCCTGAATGAACACATTCGTGTAGAATCATTTCATAAATATCTGTGGTTTCATTCTCCCAGTAATGTTGGTTCAAGGATAATGTAATTCTTGGAACAGAGGATTTCACATCTTTGGATAGATTTAGTCCATATTTGTTCAGTAATTCCTGTTTGATAAGCCGGTGAAAATTTTCATCGTGTTCTTCGGAATTGCTTGCTGATACACAGCTGTTTGTTGCGCGAAGTCCTATCTTGCGGATATAGTTTTTCTTCTTATCCCACGTGAAATGCAGCCTGAAGCTTATCGAAAGCTCTGGATAGTCGCTGTAATGCGTTTCGTTGATTTCATCGACCAATTCCTGATACGCTTCAAGATGTGGGTATCGCTGGTAGATAAGCTCTGAAACGTAATCTTCAAATTCGGTGTGGGACAAATCCTTTGGCTTTACGAGCTTTAGGTGAGAAGAGATAGCTGCGTCCTTAACGCTGATTTCGGAACAGGCAGGTACGGTGATGTTTCTTCTGGTGCAGTTCTTCGTCGAAAACTCCCCGATACCCTCCTGCTCACAGTAGGCGATAAGCTTCTGCTCGTTGTCGTAGTAATAGCGGTAGGTCTTGGCGTAGTTGTTCTTCTCATACCTGCTGCCGAAGCGGTACTTCTCGCATTCGGGGCTGATAAGGCCAATCTGACACATGAACTTGATGAGGTTAGAAGCATTGGCGGGTGAGCCTGCGATGGCAAGCATATGCTTGTTGGTCGTTGGAATAGGCATAATCGTACATCCCTCGGCTGCTCGGATGTTGCGCTCGTACTTCACAAAGGCAAGGACTTTGGAGAGCTGTTCCCTCTGCGATTTCTTCGACCTGTTCTTGGGAATCTGGAACGGCGGCAAGGTGTAGCCCTCACAGCGAGCGGGCTTCCAATCGCGGTCCTGTGCGGGGAATTTTTCCTTTTGCTCCTATTCGTGCAGGATGATTCTGTTATAAATGCTGATAATATCCATTGATTTAACCCCTTTTTCTAAGAATTTAAAGATATCATAACGGCCTTGCCGATAACGACAAGACCGTTTAAAAATAGGTTTTATGCACCTAACAAAGCTTGTTCCATGTCCGTCACCGCAGCATCATCTTCGTTCGTCATTCATATTCTATTAGTACAGCTTCTTATCTCTTGTCCGCTTTGTACTTGTGATTATAGCATATAGTGTATGGCTTGTCAAGGATAATTTAATAAAAATGTTATTTTTCTTTAATATTTACATCAAAATTAGATAAATCTATTTTATTTTTGCAATTTTTAATTTATAATTAGCTCAAATTAAATATGCACAAAAGTATGGCGGCAAAATTATCTATTTTGACGAAAACGGATATTGCGATGCGGGCCTCATTACAATCCGAATACCTCAGCGAGCTTTGCGGTCGCACTACACCTTCCGAAGCCTTGGAGATTTCCCTTGCGTAAGCAGCTTGGCGGGAGAGAATGTATCGTGCTGCTGTGAAATATAGTCCGTGTCCAACTCGGTATAGCGCTTCGTCATGCGCAGGTCGGAGTGTCCCATCAAATGCTGCAGACTGAACAGGTCTCCGCCGTTCTTCAAGAACAAGGTCGCAAAGCTGTGCCGAAGCTGATATGGGGTCAGCTTGATGCCGCTATCCTGACTGTGACGGGCAAACGCCTTGTCAAGATGCGTGACCTTGAGTTGGTGTCCCTCGTAATTCGGGAAAAGCCAATCGTCCCATTCGTCGGGCTTTCTTGAAATAAACATATCAACCAGATTGGCGACGTGACTGCTGAGATAGGCTGCGCGTCGTATGCGTGTTTTCGCCGTCAATTTATCGACTGTAATGCTTTTGCTGTTCCTGCAATAATCATCGTTGCGCAGGGACAGCAATTCTTTTGTGCGGATACCTGTATCGAGCATTACCATGCAGATAACATAGTCCCGCAGTCCTATATAGGTGCCTTGGTCGAGTGAGGACAGAAATTGCTGCAGCGCTTCAACTGACGCGGGCTTGATGTTGCCATCGTCCCGCCGTTTGCGAAGCTTGTGGACCTTGATGGGATTTTTGCTGATATGACCTTGTTCGACCAGCCAATTCAAAAGAGCGTTGATATTCTGAAAGGGCTTATTATAGCGGGCGGGGGAGGTATCAGGGATTGCGGCGAAAAAGGTGAGCACGTCATTTTCAAGCTGTGCTTCGTCCAGACTGTTGCGGCTGTGCTGTAAAAAGCGGGAGAGACAGTTTTGGTAGTCTTTCATCGTTTCTTCGCCGGTGTGCTGAGATTCCTTGACCAGCAAAAATTTTTGAATCGCACCGTCCAAGGTCAGCTGTTGCGGCTTCATTTTTACCATTCGCATAGCGTCCTCCAAATTACAAACCCTTTCCCCAAAGGGCTGATTTTGAAGAAAATCCGCTTTGCCGAAATTGCAAAATTGCAACCTTTCACAACAAAAAATGAGAGATTCAACCGAAAATGGCTGAATCTCTCAACTCTGGAGGTGACACCCAGATTTGAACTGGGGAATGAGGGTTTTGCAGACCCTTGCCT
>ERZ773241.68-NODE-68-length-122018-cov-18.614194_pt1 | contig 122018 bp, 113 predicted proteins | sample MGYA00580989_ERZ773241 | MGnify/ENA primary metagenome ERZ773241 (study PRJEB29015, sample SAMEA2737804) | human gut metagenome | biome: human gut; feature: human-associated habitat; material: faeces | place: China | collected 2012 ... | reverse complement strand
GGACCGGTAAATCGTCCATGTCCGGAGCAGACTCGGTTACAAATGTTTCCGTAAACGAAGGCTCCACCTGGAAAGTAACAGGAGACAGCTCTGTCTCCACACTGAAGCTCTCCGGCGGCAAGGTCGATCTGGGAGGCCTCGGCATCCGGATGAACATAGGGCATCTTTCTCCTGGTGACGGAAATCCCGGCACTTTCCAGCTGGATTTGACGTATCACGACAATCAGCGCTCCACCTATGAAAATGCGGGGGACAGCGACTTTCTTTACGTGGGAGCCGGCACGGGCCATTCGTTCCGGGTCGAAGCTACGGAAAACTCCAGCATCAGCGGCATGAGAGACAGGGATAAACTGTATTTCGCCAGAACCGCCAGGGGCGTTGCCTCGTTTGACGTCAATCAGGAAGTCCTGATCCGCAACTGGGATAAAATCTACAACAAGGCGCTTCGCGTAGAGACGGAAACCGCCTCGGTGACCAGCGTCAAAGCGAAAACAAACGCTCCTTCACTGACTGTGACCGGCGGCAGCGCGAATACAGCCGCATCTGCCACGTCTGAGACCGATAACCAGGCGGATACAGCCGCTCCTGCTTCAACAGCGGACGGCGCCAAAGCAAAAACAGCCGCTCCTCTCATGGCCGCTGCCAGCGTCAGAGCAAGAGTAGCAGCGCCCATGGCCGTAGCTAGTGCCGGAGAGAGTGCAGCCGCCACCTCCGGAACCGCTGCCAGTGCGGAGGAATCTACAGCCGCTTCCTCCGGGAACGGAAACGCTTCCAGTGAGAACACAACCGCTGCCTCCGGGGACAATGACGATGTCTGGTATCTGACGCCTGAAGACACGCCCCTCGACAACGGCTTCGTCCCGAACGCCAACGCCTATGTCCCGGGATCGGCGCATAACGCGGCCGCTTCCATCTGGCGCGACAACGACACGCTGTTGAAGCGTCTCGGCGAACTGCGCTGGAGCAAAAACAACGATGGAGCCTGGGGAAGAGTCATCAACAGAAACCTGTCCAGAGGCGGAACCCAGGCCTTCGACGTCAGCATGAATACGCTTCAGCTCGGCTACGACAGAAAAATCCCGCTCTCCTTCGGTGACATTTTCGTCGGCGGCGCCGTTGAGCACAGCAGGGGTACCGAGAAGTACGATGACGGTGACGGCAGCGTGTATATGACGGACGGCGCGCTCTATGGCACGTTCAAAGGCAGAAGCGGCGACTACGTTGATGTCGTCACCAAAGCCGGCAAGCTGTTCACGCATTACTCCTCAGACTTCGGTGACGGAGGCGATTTCGAGAACTGGGGCTTCAGTGCCAGCGCCGAATACGGCCATAAGTTCGACCTTGGCTGGTCCTGGTCCGTGGAACCGCAGGCGCAGATCAAATACAGCTACCTCTGGGGAGACGACTACACCTCGGACAACGGAGCGAAGATCTATCAGGACGACACGGACAGCCTTGTGGGCCGTCTCGGCCTTCTGGTGGCAAAGGAATTTGGGACGGACACAGAAAACCCGGTCCGGATTTACGCCAAGGGTTCCGTCCTGCATGAATTCCTGGGCGACAGGGACGAAACGCTCTACCAGGATGTCGCGATGCATGACAGCACTGACCTCGCGGGCACGTGGTACAGCGCGGGCATCGGCGCCAATGTCGGCCTCTCGGAGAACTGTTCTTTCTACGTTGACGCGGAAAGGGACTTCGGAACGGACATCAAAGTCCAGTACCGCATCCAGGGCGGTTTCCGTTTCGAGTTCTAACTGAACCGGCACTTCTCCCATTTAATCAGACAAGAAACGCCGCGGCGCAAAAAACAATGCGCTGCGGCGTTTTTCTTTCTGCTGTCAGAACCGTTGGAAAAGACAGGGGCCGGATCAGATAAAGAGACTTTCCTTAAGCAAGAAGCTGCCCTGTTCCCCGAGCTAGTTCGAGGACCTGTACAGCGTCCCCCAGGCGTTTTCCTCGCCTATGGTAGTAGATTCCCTGTGCCCGGGGTACACCTTCGTGTCATCCGGCAACGTGAGGAGCCTGTCAGCTATGGCAGCGCGCAGGGCTTCATCGGACTGCAGGGGCATGATATCAGTGAAGCCGATCTGATGGTGGAAGAGCGTGTCTCCGGAAAGAAGAATTTTCTGGGACGGGAAATAATAGCAGAGCGATCCCGGACTGTGGCCCGGAACGGAGATGACTGTTACGTTCAGAGAGCCGAAACTGACCATCCCGGACTGCAGGGGCTGAACCCTGAAATCACTGATGGTCAGATTGAAATTTTTCGCGCCGTCACAGAGGACTTCCCTATTGTCAATATCCTGCTGTCCCGCGAGCACAGGAAGGCCTGTCTTTTTCTGCCAAGCCGCGCATCCGGTCACATGATCAAAATGAAGGTGCGTGCAGAGGAGCGCTTTCAGGGTCAGACCATTTTCCGTCATGACCTTTTCCACTTCTGCCGTATCGTCAGGCGGATCCACGAGAACGGCGTCCGCATCCTGCCACACGAGGTAGGCGTTGGTATTTAAAACGCCGTAAACAAACGAACGTATCATTGCCATCTCCCCGCCGGATCTCATGCCCGGCCGGCCTGAAAACTTTGTTCAGGGCAAACAGGCTATTCAAAAGGAAAGTCAACAGTGGAGAAACAGGAGGTCAGAAAACCCGCCAGGGCGTCGGCGCCCGAGGTGGCCCCGAATCCAATGACCTTTTCCGCGAGTTCCTGAAGTTCTCCGTCTGAGATTCCGCCGATGACGGCAGCCCTCGCCAGATCGGCGATGTATTCCGAAAAATTCCCGACAAGCGCTTTCCGCAGAAAAGCCTGCGCCACGATGCCGGTCTCCCCGGCGTAAGGCAGAAGGAGGGAGGCGAAGGAAAGGACATCGTGATCCCCGCTCCCGCCAGGAGACTGGGCGAAACGGCCGGCCAGGTAGCCACCGAGAAAATCATCTCCCGCGGGCGTGAGTCCGGGGCCGAGGCCTATGAGATGGCGCGCGGCCTCAGCCTCTCCGGCTGTATCGCGGGCGCACCGGGCGCGCACCATGGCAGCTGCGGCCTCTCCGGCGCAGCCCAGGATGACATCGCTGCGGACTGAAGAATGATAGGGAGCGAAGAGACGCAGGAACCCCGGGAGCTTCTTTCTGCGCACGAATCTCCAGAGCCCGAGCCGGACGTCTTCGCGGACCGGCCCGCCAGGAGGCAGACTACCTCCATCCCAGACCCGGGCGCTGGAAAAATCCACACGCAGACATCCTTCCACGGTGAGAATCTGCCCGTCAAAAGAGCACGGAGCACCGACGCTGATAAATTTTTCAAAAGGCGTGGGGAGTTCCTGGACGCGGCAGCCCCAGGACGCCATGGGAAGCCCGGGAGCGAGCACGACCACAAGAGTGGTGTCCCCGTTTCCCGGAGAAAATTCCAGATTGAGCGCGCGGCGGAAGACAGACTGCACAACGCCGCGGGATCCAATGGGCGGGAGGCTCGTGCCTCTCGACTCCGCCTGGAGGACGACCGGACCGGTTGTGAGAGACACAGCACTACCCTCTCATCGCTTCGCGCTTCGCCTTGTTGGCGGCGAGAATGTCCAGGGCCTTCTTCAGTTCCTGATCGGCCATGCAGGTTCCGGCACCGTAATAGTGCAGCACCTCGGCCGAAAGGTTCAGGACATCGGGATCGTCCCTGCGCCGCGGACGGGGCAGTTCCACATGAATGATCTTCTTTATGCTCGAGGGTACCGGATTGATGACAACAATGTAGTCGCTCAGGAAGACGGCTTCCTCCACTTCATGCGTCACGAACAGGATGGTTTCACGCAGTTTGGCCCACAGCTGCAGGAAAAAGCACTGCAGGCCAGTCCTCGTCTGGTAGTCGAGAGCGCTGAAGGGCTCGTCCATGAGAATGATGTCTGGCGCCGTCACGAGCGTGCGCGCGATGGCTACTTTCTGGCGCATACCGCCCGAGAGCTCGCGCGGATAATGATTGAGGTAGTTGCCGAGACCGAATGCCCTGAGGTACGCGGTGGCGAGCTCTTTTCGTTCAGGGGCAGGCATGCCCTGGATCTCAAGGCCGAAAGCGGTGTTCTGCAGAGCTGTCAGCCAGGGAAACAGATTGATTTCCTGGCTCACCAGCCCCACACGGCCGAGGCGCGGAATTGCTTTGCCATCGATGAGAATCTCTCCGGAATCGGGTTCTTCCATGCCGGAAATACTGCGCAGAAGCGTGCTCTTGCCGCAGCCGTTGCCACCAAGCAGCGTGACGAAGCTCCCCTTCGGGACATGCAGGGTGATATCTTCGATGATGGTTTTGCGGCCTTTTCCGTCGGACGTCGGATAGCTTTTGGAAACGTGATTCAGCGTCAGATCAGATGCCATGACTTATACCCTGTGAAGGAGACGCCTGGAGGTGTAGCAGAGCAGCCTCTCCAGGAAAATACCGATGATGCCGATGACAACCATGCCTGCGATAATAAGATCGAGACGCTGCAGGTCACGGGCCGTCATGATCATGTACCCGAGACCGTAACCGTCCTGGGTACCGGTAAATTCGGCGGCAACCGGGGTCATCCAGGCCACGCTCATGCCGAGGCGCACGCCTGTGAGTGCGCTCGGAAGGGCCGCGGGAAGCAGTACCTTGAACCAGATCTGGCGTTTGTTCGCCCCGAGCACCTCGGCCGCGCCAACGAGCCCGGCAGGCGCGTTCAAGACGCCGGATATGGTGTTAACGAGGATGGGGAAAAACGAGCCAAGAAAAATGATGAAGCAGGCGGAAGGAAAGCCAATGCCGAACCAGAGCATGGAAAGAGGTATCCACGCGAGGGGCGGCACCGGCCGCAGGAATTCAAAGAAAGGACCGAGAACGGCGCGGGCCGCATGACTTCCTCCAATGAGGACGCCAAGCGGCAGCGCCAGCACAAGGGCGGAAAGAAATCCGGCAGCCACCAGCTTGAGGCTGTAGAAAATGTGCAGATGCAGCACATATCCCGGAGGAAGCCCTTCAGACTCGAGCTCATAAAGACCCCGGATAACATCAAGCGGAGACACAAGCCTGTCGGCAGGAATGAGCCCCCAGGAGCAGAAGGCCTGCCATAGGAGAATCAGACAGGCGGGGCATATCCAGTGGAAAGGCTTACCGGATTTCTTCTTTGCCATTACTTTACCAGAGACTTGATGAACTGCCCGGTGAAGGCGGTTTCATCCGGAACGTTGATAAGCTTGAAAGCGTTGAGGAAGTTCACGTATTCCTTTTCCTGCTCAACAGCCGGAACAGCCGTGTAGGCCACGTGCGAAAAAGCTTCGCGCACGGTCTTCTCATCCATGCCGGTATGCTTCACGGCGATGGCGATGGCTTCGTCAGGATGCTCGGAAATGAACTTCATGGCAGCCTCATGGGCCTTCACGACCTTGGCTGCCTCGCCGCTCGCGATGGCTTTGTCAGAAGCCACCAGGCCGCAGCAGGGATGGCCGGGCCACATATCGGAGGAATCAGCGAGGATACGGCCCTGACCGCTCACAACAGCTCTGGCCGGGAAAGGCTGCCAGGCGATGAACGCGTCAATCTGACCGCGGCTCAGGGCAGTGGCCATTTCGGAAGGAGAAATAGTGATGAAGGTGACGTCCGTGGGGGCGAGGCCGGCTTTCCTGAAGCTGCGGCGCACGAGGAAATCCTGCACGGTGCCGTTACCAGGAACGGCGATGCGCTTGCCCTTCATTTCGGCAAGGCTCTTCAGCGGGGAATTGGGAGCCACGACCACGGCAGAACCGCCGGTATTGACCTGAGCCACGAGATGGATGTTTTTCATGCCCCGAGCAAAGGCGATGGTGGACGGAGCCTCACCGACATATCCCATATCAATGGAGTCGGACTTGAAGGCTGTCATGAGTTCGGGACCAGCATGAAAAGCACCGGCGACCTTCACATCCACGCCTTCCTTCACAAAGAGCCCTTTATCGAGGGCAACCCAGAGAGGAAGATGGTGCAGGTCGTTCTGAAGGTAGGCCATGCGCACGGCAGCCTGGCTTTCCGGCACGGCCGTGAACTGTGCCAGCGCAAAGGCCGCGCAGAAAAAGAGAACGACACCTAGAAATTTTTTCATACATACTCCTATGACTGAACGCCACGTGGAAAGAGCAGACAGACCCTGCCGCTGCGCATCCAGGGCTTCATTGAATGTAATGTCCCCAGAGCGAGATTTTTTTCGCAGAGGGCACGGTTTTCGGGGCACGGTTCATAACCGGCGCTTTTCCACGCATGTTCCAGGGCGTCAGCGGAAGGGCAGGCCGTGGTCTGGATGAAAAAGAGGGGGGCGCCGTACCGGGCAGCGCCGGAGAAAAGCTCTCCGAGGCTGACGGGAGTAAGGTAATCGACAATATTGCTCAGATGGACAAAATCGTAACCGCCCTGCCCTACGCGGGCTACCATGTCACCGGTCACGCCGTGGACACGGCCGAGGCCCTCACGCACGCGGGCAAGGTGTTCATCGTCAAAAAAGAAGCGGACGCGGAAAAAACTGCGCATCGCGGAGATGACATTCTCAAAGCTGTAGTGGCTGCCGCGCTTCGCGTAAAACGAGTTAAGCCCGGGAAGAATGTCGGACTTCAGCCACTCCCGGAGTTCCTGGGACGTCTTCGCGCCCCGCACGGCCTCACAGAGCTTTTCCAGGTAGGTCTTCTGGAAAGGCGAAAGATCAACGCATTCAATCCGCGCGTCCCCGGGAAGTGACGGGATCATATCGAGAGCGAGCATCCCCGAGCCCGTGACAAAAAGAGGTCTGTGCGGGGGAACGGGAAGGAGGGAGAGGACGTCTCTCGCGACCTCAGCGTCTTCATTGGGGAGATAAAAGCGGGTCTCCCCCTCCCAGTCAGGAGCGCCGTTCATGAGCGGCGCTCCCCAAAGCCGATAAACGGCTGTTTCCCCCAGTCTTGCAGCAGGGCGGAACGCCCGCCCTGCTGCAGCATGACCTGACTGCCGTCTCGGAAACCGCCAATACGCGCAGCGTACAGTCCACGCGCAAGGAAGGGGCGGACGAGCTCGGGCAGTTTTTCCTCCCTTGCGGAGAGGAGGAAACCGTAGGAAAAGAATGCCCTGAGGAAGGGCTCCAGCCACACCTCACGGTCGTAGCCTTCGGGAACAGGAACACTGTCGGTGTCAATGTAGGCTCCTACGCCGGAACACTCGGCAAGCATGACGAGCGTTCCGGCTATGCCGGCCATGCTCACGTCCTTGCCAGCGCACGTGAGCCCTGCCTCGGCGGCCTCCGGAAGAAGCTCCAGGTTGCCGACGAGATTCGCGTCATGACGGGGAAGCGTGCAGTTCCAGTAATTGGATTTTTCAAGCCATCTGCCGTCCATATTGGTCACGAGAACCAGGGCGTCACCGGGCTTCGCATCAAAGCTCGTGATGAGCTTCTTCGCACGGCCCATGATGGCCAGGGCCAGGGACGGCTCATCCGCAGTTGCCTGCACATGACCGCCGACAATAGGCACGTTGAAGCGCTTTGCGTTGTCACGCATGCCCTGGCACATCCTTTTCAGGATGTCGTCCTGAGGGGCCCCAATGACATCCACCATAGCGAGCGGCCTGCCGCCCATGGCGTAGACATCATTCACGTTGGCGAGGACAGCGCTTCGTCCTGCCAGCTCGGGGTTTTCAGCGCACAGACCGGGAAGTATTCCCTCTGCGGCGAGCAGAAGATATCCCCCGCTGCCGTCCGGTATGGCGGCCGTGTCATCTCCGTTCGCAATGCCCGAGGACGCAAACGCGTCCCCGAAGGCAGAGCGGACAAAATCAATGGAGCGCTTGCCGCTGAAAACTTCCGAGCGGCGGAGCCTATTTGCCAGTTCCTGTAGTTCCATTTTCGTCGCCTCCCATGGCTTCAAGCATCAGGGCGTCGACGCCGGCGATTTCGATGGGATTTCCCATCTTCTTGACGTTGCCGTTAAAGCTGCCCTGACAGAACGGACACATGGTTACGAGCATTTCGGCACCCGTGTCCATAGCTTCATGGAGGCGATCCTGGCAGATCTGATCCGCCAGTTCGGGATAATTGGACTTTACGCCGCCGCCGGCGCCGCAGCAGCGGGAGTCGGGGCCGTGATGAGGCATTTCACGGAACTCAAGCCCGGGAATAGCCCTGAGTATGGTCCTCGGCTCTTCAAAGAGGCCCTGAGCCCTGCCCACATGGCAGGGATCGTGGTAGGTCACGACCTTATGAATGGGCTTTGACAGACTGATTTTGCCTTCCCTGATGAGGCGGGCGTAAATTTCACTGAAGTGGAGGAATTTCACCTTGAGAGGCAGACCGAGTTTCTTCGCCCAGATGGGGTAGTCATGCTTGAGCGTCTTGGAGCAGCCGCCGCAGGGAGTGACGACTTCCTTTGCTCCGGAAGCGTTGAAGAGCTCGATGTTGTGACGGATGACGCTCTCGGCGGCTTCCTTCTGGCCGGTCCTCAGAATGGGGCTGCCGCAGCAGTGCTCCTTCCCTCCCATATACATATAGGGAATGCCGGCCTTCTGCAGGATGGTTACGCCGGTGCGCAGCATGGCGGGCACGCGGTAGGAGGCGGTGCAGCCGCCGAAAACCAGGAGATCTGCCTTTTCAGCGGGGTTCATGCCGGGCAGCATCCAGCCGCGCTGTTTCTCAAGCGGCTCTCCGTAGGGGTTGGCGTATTTGGCAAGAGCATTGCGCAGCCGCACATGAGCGGGCATGGGGCCCAGTCCCATGGCGACGGTACGCGCGCGGGCAGCTTCCCAGAGAGGTACAAGGGGAATCTGCGTCTGGCAGACTTCCATGCAGCGTTCACAGGAAGTACAACGGTAAAGCCTGTCGACCCATTCGGGAGTCATTTTCTCGTGCCCAGCGAGAAATTCGTGGAGAAAGTACAGACGGCCGCGGGGAGAATAGCTCTCGAAGCCGTCGCTGAACTTGAAGGTGGGGCACACGTCCTTGCAGAAGCCGCAGCGGGCGCAGATTTTCAGATCCTCCGTAAAATCGGGAAGATTCATAAGTTCATCAAGCTGGGCCATGGTTAGTCCTCCTCGTGTCCGGTAAGCTTGCGCGGGCGTGCCTTAAGAAACGCGCTCACAGGGGCAATAAGCACGGTACCCAGCCAGATACCCCAGGAAAGAAGGGAGAAAGGCAGATGACGCAGGCCTATGCCGCAGCATTTGCCGGTATTGAGAAGATTCTGCGGGTCGAGCGCCTTCTTGCGCTCCTTGAGATACTGCCAGCGTCCCAAACCGAGAATGGAACGTGACTGGCTGTTAAACCAGAGGCCCGAAGCGTAGACGTAACCGCCAAAGCGGCGGGCGACATGCAGGGGAATCATGGCTTTGCCCATACGGAAGAGGGAGAGAAAATCCTCCGAGGAATCAAGGACGTATACCAGGGTAGACATCTGATTCTGGTTGTCAGCGAAGGCCTCGAGGCCCACTATGTCACGCGGCATGCGCTCGGTGATCTTTTTCCAGCAGGGGCCGAACAGGCTGCGGGGAACGACATACTCGCCGCAGAGAAGGGACGGGCCGCCGCGCTTCAGGCGCATGGGGTAGAAACGCTCCTCCCATTCCTCGTCGGCCACAGCCTGATCGAGAAGCTTGATATGAGCGGCGCCGGTGATCTTCTGAACAGTTGCCTCATCGGGCTTCTCTTCGAACACGGCGAGCATGAGGAAACCGCTCGTGATGGGAGGCTGGCCCGGCTTTTTGGCGTTTTCCGCCTGCATGATGAGATACGGGGCGGACAGAACGCTGATGGAATAGGGATGCAGGAGAGAAAGAAGCTGGATGACCTGATCCACCTGATCGGCGGAGGCAAGCTGGAAAGCGAGCTTCGAGAGCTCCACGTCCTTCCTCAGAAGGAGGCGCAGGCGGGTGATGATACCGAGCGTGCCCTGGGAGAAGGCGTAAACGGAAAGCTCGTGTCCCTTCACCGTGCGCATGGTGCCATCGGGATCGACAACATCGATTTCTTCGACGCAGTCCAGGATGGATCCGTAACGGTAGCTGCCAATGCCGACGCCGCCCATGGCGAACATGCCGCCCACGGTAGAGGAAGGACCGCTCGTGGGGCAGATGCGCGAGGCGAGTCCGTGGCGGGAAAGCTCTTCATTGAGATCCTTCCACACGACGCCGGGCTCGACATCACAGGTTCTGTGCTCCTCATCAACGGAGATCACTTTGTTCATGCGGCTTACATCGACAAGAAGGCCGCCCACGGTGGGCATGGTTCCGCCGTAGCCGGAAGAGGCCTGGGCGCGGACAGTGACAGGAACCCTGTGCTTGTGGGCTACAGACAGGCAGTCACTGACCTGCTGCGCCGTCCTCGGCAGAGCGACTGCGCTGGGCGTTCTTTTGAAAAGCCCCAGCAGCACCGCCGGCATTTCGCCAAGATCATGGTTATATGAGCGGCAGATCTGGGGATCCTGCGTAAACGAGGAACCAAGTTTCGCCGCAAGTTCGACGCAGTAGTCTTCCATTACACTTTCTCCTGGACACGCTGATAACGAAATTTCCGGCCGGCCGCGGTCCGGTGGCTCATAAGACCGCGGCCGGCATCTTATGCGGGAATTACTTGCCGAGGACTATCCTGGCAACGGCCTTGGCGGCCTGGGCGTTCGTCGGGAACACGAAGCAGCCGGCATCCTCGAGGGTCTTTTCCTGCTGGGCGCAGGACTGGGGGTCGGCGTCCGTGCCGCACACAGAGCAGACGATGATGGGACCGCCGTCAGGCAGATCCTTGCGCACCCTGTTGATGATGGCGGCGAACTTGGAGGCCGGATCGGGGTCAGCGCCGAAGCCGAGCACGATATCCATCATGATCACGCGGCAGGTGGGATCGCGCATATCTTCTTCAAGGCGCTGGCCGCGGAGGCCGGTATCGATGATGGGATGCGGAATGCCGCGGGTGAACTCGTCTTCGCCGAGGTCGACGCAGCAGTGCTTCTTGCCCTTGGTGGGAGCTTCAAGGAAGAGTTCCTTCCTGAGGGGCACGTTGGACTCGATGTCAAACTTATCATCGAGAATGACCAGGGATTCGTAGCAGAGCGTGCCGCCGGAGAAGAGGCCGCGCATGTACTTGCGCTGGGAGTCGAGCTTCGCGATGCGCTCGTCGAGAGCCTTCGGGAACACGAGTTCCGGAACGGGCTTGCCGAGAGCGGCGAAGGCGGCTTCCTCAAGCGTACGGGTGAAGATGATGCCTTCCGTGTTCAGTTCGTCGGGCTTGCCGCCGATGAGGCAGGTAACCGTACGCAGACCGGTGGCGCGGGCTTCATCAAGGACGGCATTAAGAACCGCCGGGTCGCCGGGCTTCGAGAGAAGGAGAAGAGTCTTGTTGCCGGGCGTGGCGGCGAGTTTCTTAATGCCGAAACGCATTTCGAGACCGCCGACCTGCTTGCGCAGGTCACGGCCGCCGCAGCCGAGAGCGTGGGTGATGCCGCCGCCGAAGCGGTCGATGAGGCAGGTCACTTCCTGAATGCCGGTGCCGGAGGCGGCCACGATGCCGATGTCACCGCGGCGCACGACGTTGGCCAGGGCGAGCGGGACGCCGGCGATGATGGCCGTACCGCAGTCGGGGCCCATCATGAGAAGGCCCTTCTCAATAGCCTTCTTTTTCAGCTCGATTTCATCCTCGATGGTGATGTTATCGGAGAAGAGCATGACGTTGAGTCCGCGGTTGATGGCACTCAGGACATCAAGCTTGGCCATGGGGCCAGGCAGGGAAATCATGCAGAAGTTGGCGTCTTCGAGGCGGTCAGCGGCCTCCTCGATGGTGGCGGGCTTGAGTTCCTCGGCCTTGGAACCGCCAGCCTTGGTCTTGAGGTGAGCCTGCACGTTGTCGAGGGCAGCCTTGACGGCGGCGTCGTCCTTCGCTTCGATGCAGATCATGAGGTCACTGGCGGTGGCAGCGTCAACAGCCGGGTCCTTGAGACCGAGGCGGGCGATGACGTCCTTGTTGCTGACAGTGCCCAGAAGAGCGAGCACCTTGCTGACGCCGTCGAGTTTGGCGGCCTCGCGGGAAATACTCATCAGGCGCACGGAATCCTGGTACTGATTCTTATAAACGAAAACTTTGAAAAGCATTATATCCTCTCCTAATCAGGCACGATTCTCGTGCAGCATTCGGGCTGAAGCATGCATTTGGTGATGTTGTCCTGGCTCGTGATGATGGCTTCCTTGCCGCCCTTTTCGACGTATTCGATGGCGCTCTGGATCTTCGGACCCATGCTGCCGGCCGGGAACTGGCCCTCAGCGAGGTACTTCTTGGCCTCGGAAACGGTCATGACCTCAATTTCGCGCTGATCGGGCTTGCCGTAATTGATGCATACCTTGGCCACGCCGGTGACGATCATGTAGAGCTGGGCATCGAGGTTATAGGCCAGGAGAGCGGAAGCCCTGTCCTTGTCGATAACGCCGGTGGTACCCATGACGGAGTTCGTCGTATAGTTCACCGGAATGCCGCCGCCGCCACAGGCGATGACCACGTTGTGGGCATTCAGGAGCGAACGGATGGAGTTGAGCTCAAGAATCTTGCGGGGCTTCGGGGAGCAGACCACGCGGCGCCAGCCGCGGCCGGCATCCTCGATCATCTTCCAGCCCTGCTTTTCCATGAGGCAGTCGGCGTCCTTCTTGGTGAAGAAGGGACCGATGGGCTTGGTGGGATTCTTGAAGGAGGGATCCTCGGAATCGACGACGACCTGGGTAAGAATGCAGGCCACGTCCTTTTCCATGTTGTCTTCGGCGAGAACAGAACGCATGCTCACTTCCAGCATGTGGCCGAGAAGGCCCTGGGAGGAAGCGACAGCCACATCCAGCGGAGGAACGGGGATGATGTCCCTGGCCTTCTCGAACTGGATGAGCAGGTTGCCGACCTGGGGGCCGTTGCCGTGAACGAGGCAGATGTCATAGCCCTTATGCAGAATGGAGAGCATCTCACGGCAGGCCGTCTTGGCCTTTTCAAGCTGCGTCTCGAAGGAACCGTCGTCACCCTTGTCAAGGATGGCGTTGCCGCCGAAGGCGATAACTGCGATGGGTTTTTCCATGTCCGACTCCTAGAGGAGGCCCAGCTTTTTGCCGATGCCGCGCAGGGCGAGCTCGAAGCAGGCCATGGGGGCGCGGGCGATGCCGGTGCCGATCTGGCCGACGCCGGAAGCCTTGTGCAGAACGCCCGTATCAACGATGGGGGTGATGCCGAGGCGCATGACCTTGCGAAGGTCGATGCCGAGCGGAGCGGGCGTGAAGTCCACGGCGCCGGGAGCGAACTTCGGGTTGTTGGAGGCGCAGATGCGCTGCATGATCTTCATGGACTTCAGGGAGTTGGCCATACCGCCGCCCACGAAGGAGCTGATGGAGGGAGCGCCGCCGATGACCATGCCGCCGAGCCCCATGGTCTCGACAATGGCGGAGTCGCCGATATCGCCGGCAGCGTCTTCCGGTCCGTAGCCGGAGTAGTAAATGGCCTCGTCCATGGGAGCGGTCGGAGCGATGAACCATTCGTTCATGCCGCCGATACGCAGGGCGAAATCAACGCCGTTGCGGCTCATGGCCGTGACGATGGTGGAATGGGGCACGCCGTGAGCGGCTTCTGCGGACGCCTTGCAGCCCGCGATGGTGAGGGGCAGGAAGGAGTGGTTATTGCCGCCGATGAACTGGGTCACGGCATTGATCGTTTCCTTGCTCTCATTGCTGTTCAGGAGAAGCGGGAGCAGCTCGCGCAGGAGCAGGAGCGTGCAGGCGGCGCTGCGGGCATGGACTTCATCGCCCATGAGGACGCCCTGGGAAATGATCTTGAAGATATCGATGCCTTCCTTCTTGGAACGCACGGCGCGGCCGAGAACGGGGCCGAGCACGTCGCGCATCCAGCGCAGGCGCTCGATGGTGCCCTGATCGTAGGTGCCCATCCAGATAACGTTGCCCTTGCCTTCGTTGAAGGTGGTCCAGCTGCGGGTGCCGAACTCACGGTTTTCCACAACCAGGACAGGCATGGAGGGCGTGATCACGCCGCACATGGCGCCGGCGGCGCCGAAGGCGTAGTTGTTGGCGAGCTGAATATCGCCGCTCTTGAGCTTGGCTACAAGGCTGGCCTTGTCGGTGCACCATCCCTCAAAGATGGCAGCGGCTTCCACGGCACGCTGCTGGGGATCGCACATGCGCTCAAACTCGATTTTCGGTCCGGAATGCAGGATGTGGTTGGGCTGCATGCCGGGGATGACCTTGATGGCGGGCTGCACATCCACCCACAGCGGACGGCTGGCCTTCATGCGGCGCACGGTTTCCTCATTGGCTTTGTCGACTTCGGGGGTCGCCAGAGCGCAGAGGACATTGATGAGTTCCTTCTTGCCGAGTGCCGGCGGACGCCAGTCAACCTGGATGGCTTCGACGTTCTGACTCTTCAGTTCGTTGTAGAATTTTTCAAGGCCGACATTGACGAGGGCCATGTGCTCACTGATACCAGTCACAGCTAACTCCTTGGGATTTCAATGACTGTATGCCGCAGAGGACAGACGAGCGTACCCGCCGGAAAACAATGCGACAAAGCTTCTGAGACCAATTTTTCCATCGTGTCCCGCGGGCCCTGGACTTCCACCGTGAGATCGATCCCATCACGGTGAAACGCGTCCATGTCGGCTTCCCCCTCCACGGTCACCACACATTTGCCAACGGGCATGCCCCGGCGTCCGGCTGCGAAGACAAAGGCCTGGCCGAAGCCCTGGGCTACAGAAGTGAGGACGAGCTTCATTCCGGCGATCTGATTTTCGTCGGTTCCGTCCATTCCTTCGGTGACACCGCCCGTAAAATTTCCACTTCCGTCATGGAAGAACTTCACTTTCATGATTACTCTCCCGTTCCGAGAGGCTTTTCCATGACCTGGTGCAGGACGCCGTGGCAGAGGAAAGGAATGCCGAGCGGCTTCCACTGGAGAAATTCAAAGAAATGCAGGTTCTGAATCTGAACCACGGAAAAAAAACGCCTGACATCGCCGCGTTCTTCCATTGTGCTCACAGCCCTGCGCACGAGAAGCGCTCCGAGATGGCTGCGGTACTTTTTTCTCACGGCCAGACGGCCACCCACCCAGACGCCTTCGCTCCGCCTGAAACAGCGCACGACGCCGGCGGCCTCACCGTTAACCCTGGCAAGAATGTGCACGGCGTATGGGTCACGTTCGTCCGTGTCATCCACGCCGTTAAAGAGCCCCTGCTCCTGACAGAAGACTTCGCGGCGAATGGCGTGACACTCAGCCAGATCTTCCGGCGTTTCCGCGATGCTGAGCGAAATATCGCACTCTGAGGAATCGACGCGGCTGAGACGTTCGGCAAGCTTCTTTCTGCGGTCGATATGCCCGACGACGCCTTCCTTTTCGGTGAACTGCAGAAGCGAACAGGCGCCGCAGCAACCGCAGCCGGCCACGTTGCCGGCTCTCGTGAGGCCGGTCCTTCTCAGGCAGCGGCCCGTGAACGTGTACATATCGAGAAGATAGGCAGGATCGAGTTCTTCAGCACCCTCGAAAGTCGTTCCCTCAAGAGGATGCAGGGGAACGAGGTTCGGGTAGACACCGATTTCGCAGAGCCTGTCGATGAGGCACCTGGTGATGTCTCTGTTCTCGCCGAGTCCGAGGATGACGTAGGTGCCCACGCGGTTGCGGCCAAAAACCTCAACGGCCTTCTTAAAGGCTTCGAAATAACGGACCAGGGAAATCTCGGCCTTGCCGGGCGTCATGCGGCGGCGGACGCTCTCATCGAGGCTCTCCACGTGCATGGCGACATTGGCCACGCCAAGTTCCTTCAGCTTCTCAAAAACACCGAGGTCGACAGGCGGCTCGAACTGGAGCTGAACCGGAAGTCCGGTGCGCTCCGTGATGGCCTGGGCGCACTTCCCGAGATAGAGAATGCCTTCATCGCGGTTGACTGCCGTGCCGCTCGTGAGCGTAACATGCGTAACACCATCAAGACGCTTCGCGGCCTCTGCCACCTCGGCGAGCTGCTCCGGCGTTTTCTTCGCTATCGTGGCGCCAGCCTTCAGGCTGCGTCCGAGAGCGCAGAAACGGCAGCGCGTCTCCGGACGGGCGTAGCGCAGGCAGGTCTGCAGGACTGTGGAGGCGAGGCAGTTATTGCCGTGCAGCAGGGCGATCTTCTTATAGGGAATGCCATCCGCCGTCTTCAAATCGTAAAATTTCGCCTTTCTGACAAGGCTCGAGGAAATGTTTTCGCCATCCTGGCCGTGGAGACAGCAGCCGTTTTCATGATGTTCCACATCATAGGCATCGGGACGGTTGACGACATTAAGAAGAACGCAGCGTCCATCGAGAAGAAAAGCCCTGGAATCAGAGGGGCCGGCTCCGCCGCGGCGCCCTGGTTCAATGGTATCAGCGCTTACCCCGCGGACCTGAAGATTCACCAGTTGTTCAAGAGACAGACTCATAGCGTTCCTTCCTTCAACGCAAGGCCCGGAAGGGCCGTATAAAAATCACCGCAAAAACACGCTCATCTGTACGCAGAGCGTCGGGGGGGGAACCACTAAAAAAGGAAAAAAACAAGGGGAGGGGAAGCGTCCCCCCTCCCCCACGGGTACGGGAGCTAATAACTAGTCGCCGTAGAGCTTTTCAGCATTCTCCCAGAAGACCTTGTTCTTGAGATCTTCAGGCAGGCCAAGTCCTTCAATCTTGTAATACTCACCCCAGAAGTCGCTCCAGGGTTCGTCGGAGCCGAAGAGCACGCGGTCTTCGCCGATGCCCTGCTTCAGCATTTCATCAAAGAGGTAGCGGGGGCCGAAGCCGACGGACCAGGAGGTGTCGGTGTAGACCTTGTAGCCTTCCTTAATCATCTTGAAGAACTCAGGTACGAACTTGATGTGGCCGGAAACACCGCCGCCGGCATGGGCGACGTGAATCTTGATGCGCTTGCCGTACTTGTAGATGAACTTAATGGCGTTGCTGACGTCAGAGCCGCCGCCGGGGCTGGTGTGCAGCATCATGACGTGGTCGTACTTCTCGCAGGTGGCGATGATGTTTTCCCACATGGCAGCGGTTTCAGCATCCCACTGGGCCGGATCCCAGGAGCCGCCGAGCAGGCAGGTGGCCTTGAGGATCTTGATGTCGTCCTCGCCGGCGAGAGCCATGGCCTTCTCGTTCTCTTCCTTCATCTTGAGCATCGGGGAGAACCAGATGCCGCCGATGAGGCGCTTGTCGCTCTTGCCCACAACGGCGTCGAGGACAACGGGGTTCAGCGTGAACGGCTGGCTGGGAATCGGGATGCCGTAGTTGGAAAGAACCACGGAACGCTCGACACCGAGCTCGTCCATGATGTCCAGTTTGGACTGACGGTCGTTATCGGTGTACATGGTCGGATTCACAGGTTCAGGCAGACCATAGTACTTGAATCCGTCCATCCAGCCGATGTGGGTGTGAATATCAAAAACCTTGCGCTGGACCTTGAGGCCCTTCTTGAAACGAACCAGGTTAGTGGCCATATTCAACTCCTCTCAGAAAAACTGTGGTACTATCCTTCTCAGGGATCCGTGCCTTCCCTAGAGGGAAGGACACGGAACAAAACCCCAGTCCGGAGTACTACACAGTCCAGGTGGACATGATGAGGGCGTGACGGCGGAAGGCTTCAATCTGGATGTCGAGGACATCGAGAGGATGAATGGCCTGGACGCCGGGGATAAGGTCGGATTCGCGCATGCCGTACAGGGCGGCCATGGCGAAGCGGCAGGCGTAAATTTTGCAGCCTTCCTTAAGGAGGACCTTAAGCTGCTTGTTGTACTGAAGGTTGCCAGCGAAGCCCTCGGAGCCGACATTCGGGAAACCGCGGGTGTTGGAGGCCATCAGAACAGCGGGACCATACAGAAGGATAGCCGTGTGGAAACCTTTGCGGTTCAGACGGGTGGCGGTAAGCTGGTTGATCAGGCCCACGGAGCCTTCGAAGGGCATGGTGTGCATGGTGATCAGAGCGTACTCATCGCCTTCAGCCTTGTAATCAGGCCACAGCTTGGTGCTGGGGTCCATGTTGATAACGCTGTCGCCTTCCTGAACTGCAGGTGCTTCAATGTAAGCCATAGGACAACTCCTACTGATTAAGGTTGAAAGACTGGGGGAATACTCTCAATAAAGCACTAACCGTGCCAATTCACGTTTTGAAAATTAACCGTCTGAATTCAAAAGAAAAAATATTTTTCACCTTCATTTTGAAACATTTTGGCTTCACAAAATCCACGAAAACACTATATATTTCTGTAGAAAACTACAAAATTTTGTAATTTTTTTCATGGTTCGGTAGCACATGAATGAATCAGCCACTTCGGGCGCGTACCCCTGGAAAAAATCGGTAATCCATCAGCCTGATCTCACGGGAGAACTCTATTCCCCCATGTTCTGCCTCCTGGGCCGGCCGAATCCCCCTGCCCTTGTGATTATTCCGGACGACAGCGGCATCTCCGACGCGCGCGAGCGCGCCTACGCTGCGTATTTCGCCTCCCGGGGGCTCACCTGCCTCATCATCGACCCCTTCTCCCCCCTCGACATCAACCAGTGCGTTGACAATCCCCGCGTCCTCTCCCTCAGGGAACTGATGGCCGAGACATGCGCGGCCTACTCACTGCTCATCGTGCGCCGCAACATCAACGCCGTCGGCATCATCGGCATCGGACGTGGCGGCCTCGCCGCCATGCATCTCGGCATGTCCTCCGTGCCCGGCGTGCCCCACTTCACGGGGCGCTTCGACTTCATCGTCTCCCTCTCCCCCACCTGCTACATCCAGCTGCGCCATCCCTGTCCGGGCAGGACCCCCATGCTCGTCATCATCGCCTCAAAGGACGAGCTCTGCGATCCCGAGCAGGCCCTCGCCTACACGAAACGCATCCAGCTTGCCGATCCCGAGGCCGTCATCAAGACGAGCATGCTGCCTGAGGCTCACCACGCCTGGGACACAACCAGACTGCCGCGTTTCAACCCCGACGCCATCCAGCTTCCCAGAGTGACGTACTATCTCGAGGACAACGGCACCTACACCGTCGATGACGGCGGCCGGAGCTGGATGCCCGGCGAAATCGTCGATTTTCTGGCCGCCAAGGTGCACTACGGCGCCCATATCGGCGGCGGCGGAGCCATGTTCACGGCTGTCTGTCAGACCATAGACGCCTTCATCACCCGCCTCAAATTCTTCACCTGCGATCAGGACGCGGACACCGGCCTGCAGCTCCTGAACCGCATGGACCGCCGCGATGACCTCCTCCTCCGCATGGGCCGCTGCGAAAATCTCGAACAGCTCTTCGATCTCGTCTTCACAACCTTCGGTGTCATGCCCGAGACCGCTCTCGTCCGCATCTGGCTCACCGAGGTCCCCGGAGACGCCTGCGCGGCCTGCCATAACAGGGAACTCTGCACAAACCACGCCAAATGTCTGCATCTCGTGGCCTCTGGCGGTCATTCCATTGTCTCAGGAGAAGTCTGGAACAACACGGACGGTGATTTTTCCCACGTGCCCTACGGGGTGCACAAGGTCGGCGTCATCGCGGCCACAGGCTCCCCTCTGCATGTCACCAACGTGACTCCCGACATGCCCTGGGTGGCGAGTCCGGGCTGGATCTCAAGAGAGGGCATCCATACCCTCCTCTGCCAGCCCCTTATCCATATGAAGGAGGTCATCGGCGTCATCGTGCTCTTCTCGCGCGGCAACTACGGCGATTATATTATGGACGGCCTGCGCATCATCGCGGACCATCTGGCCATCAAGATAGCTCACTCCCGCGCCTTCGAGGAACTGATGCGCCTGAAACGCCAGCTCGAAATCGAAAACGAGTACCTGCACCGCACCGTTGATCACACCAATTTCATCAACGGACTCGTCGGCGAGAGCAAAGCCATTCAGGGCATCAAGGAACAGATCATGACCGTTGCCGAAACGGACGCCCTTGTCCTCATCGTTGGCGAGTCCGGCACGGGCAAGGAACTCGTCGCCAGCGAAATCCACAAACACAGCCGCTACAAGAACGGCCCGCTCGTCAAGGTCAACTGCCCGACCATCCCCCGCGAACTCTTTGAGAGCGAATTTTTCGGGCACGTCAAGGGCTCCTTCACGGGGGCAAACTCCAATCACATCGGCTTCTTCGAGGCTGCCGAGAACGGCACACTCTTCCTCGATGAGATAGGCGAAATCGAAATCACCCAGCAGAGCAAGCTCCTGCGCGCCCTCCAGGAAAAAGAATACCGCCGGGTCGGCGAGGAAAAAAACCGCAGCTTCCACACCCGTATAGTCGCCGCGACGAACCGGGACCTCAGGGCCATGGTCGCGGCCGGCACATTCAGGGAGGACCTCTTCTACCGCCTCAACGTCTTCCCCATCCGGATTCCCCCTCTGAGGGAACGTCTCGAAGACATCCCCCTCCTCGTGGAGAACTTCCTCAGGAAATACGCGGCCATGTTCAACCGCGGCCCTCTCAGGATGAAGGCCGGCCAGATGGACAAACTCATGGCCCACTCCTGGCCCGGCAATATCCGCGAGCTCCAGAACGTCATCCAGAGGGCCGTCATCCTCTCCCGCGGCAATACGGTCTCCGTGGACTTCCTCAGGATAACGCGCCCCGGAGACAAACCGGCACCGGCTCCCGACCCCGCTCCGGCGCCCCGCATGCCGGCAGACACTCTGCCCATTCCTTCGTCCGTCGTGCACACGGAACGCATCCTCACCTCCGATGAAATGAAGGATTACATACGCGGCAATTTCGTCCGCGCCATGATCAAGTGCAACGGCAAGATATTCGGCGAGAACGGAGCGGCCGCACTCCTCGACATGAAACCCACGACCCTCCTCGCGCGTCTCAGAAAACTCGGTATCGACAAGGATCACCCTGCCTGAAAAAAGAAGCCGCATTCTCCCGCTCCCTGCCCGTCCTGTGGGAAACGGATGACGCGGACAGTTTTTATAAAAAATATCTGAATAGGTTTTTGTTTGTCATATTTTCTGAACACGTCCATTTTTCCCGGCGTTGACAGAGGGGACGCGGCCCTGTAGGGGAAGGATTCCTCATTTTATCAAGGAGAAGAGCATGTTCTTCTTTTTTGCCGGGCCCTTCATCCCCGCTCTCTACACCGGCGCCCACCTCCTCGCCGCCAGGAAAGTCCCTCTCTTCCTGCGCGTGTCCGGCGTACTTCTGCTTCTCGCCATATCCCAGATCTACCCCATCAACATCACCCTCTTCAAAAATCTCTCCGGGCCGGACATGCCTGCCTGGCTCCTCAAGGCCCAGACGGCCCTCTTCGCGGCCCTAGTCATGCTTTTCCTTTTCCTGCTCGCGCGCGACGCCCTGAGCCTGGCTGCCTTCCTCGGCCGTGTCTTCTTCCGGAAAAAAGCAGCCGCTGCCCCGCCCGAATCCCCGTCCAGAAGAAATTTTCTGCGGGGAGGACTTGCCGCGGCCTTCTCCATGGGCACCCCTGCCGTGAGCCTCGCCGGAGGGGCTGTCGGCGTCTCCGCGGGAACGGCGTATCCCGGACTTCATTTCACTGACGCGTTCCTGCCCTCCCTGCCCCCTGAACTCGAGGGACTTAAAATCGTCCAGCTCACGGACATCCATATCGGCCCGCTCACGTCAGCGGATAAAATCCGGGACATGGCAGCGAAAGCCGTCTCTGTCAGGCCTGACCTCATCTGCATCACGGGTGACATCGCTGACGGTCTTGAAGGCTACCGGGCCGAAAACGGCGGCACCCGGCTTGAGGCTTCACGGGAGCTCGCCGCGCTCAGGGCACCCCTCGGCGTATGGGCCTGCACGGGCAATCATGAGTACTACAGCGACTACTCCGGATGGATGAGCGTATACCGGAGCCTCGGCATCCGGTTCCTGCACAATGAGGCCGTGACGCTCACCCATAAAAACACAGCTTTTCTCCTGGCCGGCCTTGACGATCCCGTGGGCGCAGGCTTTGCCGGCACTCGCGCATCTTCCCTCTCCGGCGTCCTTTCAGATCATCAGGGAAATGAAGCTTTCAGGCTGGTCATGGACCACCGCCCCGGCCGCGCCCACGAAAACGCTGCCGCCGGTGCGGCTCTGCAGCTCTCCGGTCACACCCACGGCGGGCAGTGCTTCGGCATGGATTCCTTCGTGGCCCGCGCGAACAAAGGCTTCGTCCGCGGCTGGTACACGGTTGACGGTATGAAGCTCTACGTCTCCCCCGGGGCGGGACTCTGGTCCGGCTTCCCCGTGCGCCTCGGAGTGCCGGCCGAAATTGCCGCCATCACACTGCGGCGGGGATAAACTCCGGCGGAACCGCTGCCAGCCCCGGAAAAATGGCTGAATGACCAGTATTCTCCGGATCCGGAGCATAATAACCTGGAAAGCCGCGCCATTTACGGAGGATGCCTGTACCCCGTGAACAGCGCGGCTTTCTCTGGAGAGGAGGGTAACCGTTAATTTTTGAAAACACCGTGCTTCTTCCCTGCGCGCCATGGTCATCCAGGCACGCCGCGCCGCCCCAAAGAGGGCTATTGCTCTGAAGCGGCGCGGCGATCCTCCCGGGAAAGGAGGAAGGCACATAGGAGGGAGTCACATGAGAAATATCGCTGCCCCCTGCGGGCAGACCAGGAAATTTCTGAAGGTTCCGCCCCCGGCATAATCCCGGAAAGCCGGGAGCGGAGTCCTTCTGAGGAGTAGGGCACTATGGTTGTCTGTAAAATTCATGCGCTGCCGTCCGCTTTTCTTCTCCGGCACCCGCCCGTGACCGCTCTGGTAATGGGGAAGCGCTCCCGGTATCCGGCATCCTGAGACAGGCTTTCTTTTCCGTTTCCGGGAAATACCGCCCTGGCTGCGTGACGTTATGAGCTCTGAACCGCTCTTCGCGCTCTGCCCGGCAGTCCTGCCGGGAAATAAGCCTTCTTCCGCCTCCGTCGGAACTATCCCCGCCGTCTTCAAAACGGGGATGGCTTTTGTTGAGGTGTTCTCTTTAAAACAACAACTACAGAATATTCACTTCGCCGAAAGAGTCAATACTTTTGGAATAAAAAGCTGTATTTTTTTTCATAACACTAAAAAAATACTCTCCTGTCCTCTCTCCCCATCCGGAATCTCCGCTCAGAGGCTCCTCCAATGCCGGCATCCTGCTGCCTGACGCAGTTTCTGCCCGTCAGACAGGGTGCCCTGCCCCGCTGCCACGGTTCGTATGCACCGCAGGCACGACGGTCCTCTCTGTCTGCCGGAGCGTCATCCCTCAAAACAAAGTGGCGGCGGCATCCTGAGGAATGCCGCCGCCACGTCTGTCAGCTGAAAAAAAGTCTATCTGAGTTTTTCAGGTTCCCTGTCCTTCACGTACTGGGTGTACATCTTCCTGACTGAGGACTTGAAATCATCGATGTCGAACTCGCCGCCCTGCTCAAGCACGTTCTTGGCCACATGTCCGACAGCCCAGGTACAGGCGGCGGCCACGCTGCCCGCGAAGACGGAGCCGAGGCCGGGAACAAGCTTGCTCAGGGAACTGAAGGCCAGGGGGCCGACAACAGCGGAAGCAGCAGCGAGAGTCAGGGATCGCGCGGCAGAACTGTCGAGCTGACGGCCGTACAGGCGGAACAGGGCGATAAGCAGCGTTACCTGGGTCCCGATGATGAACGGCATATCGGCCACGGGCAGGGGCACGACGCCTATACCCGCGGCTGCGGCCGTGGCACCGAGGATATAGTTATCGGCCATGCTTCCGCGATCTTTCGTCACCGACGTGCAGAACTGCCATTCGAGTCTGGCCGAAGGCGGCAGGGCCTTCATGATGGCGTCAGAGAGCGCGGAGAGATTCCAGGCTGCCTGATCGCCTTTGGGCGCGGCGCAGGGGATGACATCTTTTGGGCTGTAGGGCGTGAATTCCTCACGGAGCCTGGCGAGCCAGTTTCTGGCCGTTTCCTCAGCGTGGCTCTGCCCGTCATCGATATCAAAACCGTCAGCCCTGTAATCCTCCCCGGCATTCTCGATGCCGCCGGCCGCAATCAGCAGGGGCACATCGGGACAGATGGCCCGCATGGTCCGCAGAAGCCCCAGCATGCCCGGATCTGGCAGACGAGGACAGGACACGAACCACACGAGGACATGGGCGCCCCTCAGAGCTTTGGAAAGGGGTTTGTCATAAGCGCCGCGCATCAGGGCGTCCGCTTCCTCTCCTTTCGGCGCATCAAAGAGACAGATACGCGCATAATGATCCTTACGGAGCCCCTTCTGCAGGGATTCGGCGCCGTCTCCGTCCGGAAGGACCGTATTCCATTCCGGTTTCTCCGCAATAGTTCCATCGAGAGCCATCGTGGAAAAGCGGGCCTTCACGAAGGCCGAAGCCATTTCCCTGCGCCCGGATCCGGGTTCACCGATCCAGACCAGCGTGGGGATGGAGACAGATTCGATGTATTCTTCAGTTTCGTCAGACATGGAAATCCTCCGTCCGGAACCCGGGCGCCCCCTCATCCTGTTTTTCCGGACTGACTGTTTCATACCTGTCCACCTGAATGCAGACGGACACGGGGGACCGGCTTCAGTCTGGAACCGGAAATAAAATAAAACGTATACCGATGAAGTCCAGTTCTCTGTCAAGAAAAAATTTCTAACCGGCGTAATCGCCGACCCTGGCCACCGTGCCGTCCGAGAGGGTCATGGTCAGGTTGGCTTTCATGAGCTTCTCCGCCTCGGCGTCACCAAGGCGGGCAGCACGGGCAAGCCAGTGGGCACCTATGGAAAAACACTCCTGGGGAGAAAGATCATTGCCTTCCTCGCTGGTCCTTGCCTCACGCAGAAAAAGCTTGGCCAGGTCGTGCATGGCCGGCACATAGCCGCGGCGGGCAGACAGCTGCAGAAGACCGAGCGGCGTCATGGCCCTGGAATCCGTCCTGCCGGCAGAGAGAAGAAGCCCGAGATCATAGGCAGCCTGGCCGCTCCCGTTTCTCACGCCGCGGCGCAGAAAATCAGCGCCTTCCTCCAGCCGCCCTTCTCCGAGCACGCCGCTCGTCAGGATGCGGCCCAGATCCGCGTAGGTATCCGGATCTGCCAGACGCACGGCCTTTTCCAGAAACTTCTTTCCCGTTACATCGTCCGTTTCACCGTAGCGGCCGTCCACAAGAGCCATGCCGTATTCCACGCAGGCAGCACCGCAGTCCGTCTCCGCGGCAGCCTCGAGGGCATCCATGGCCTTCTGGGGATCCTTTTCCACTCCCACCCCGTTGCGGAAGAGACGCGATGCGTAAAGAAGAGCGCGGCCGTGTCCGGAGCGCGCGGCGCGCAGAAATTCTGGCACGCCGCAGTCATAATCTCCCTCAAGGATGTCTTTCCAGGCGTGCTCGACGCCGCGCTCGAGATAGCGGTAATTGGCAGCCAGAAAGCGTTTCTCGCATTCTTCCATGAATCGTGCCGCCTCGGGGGAAATATTCGCGGCCCATGCGGGATCCACACCGGATTCCTTCATCAGGTCGCCATACACATCCTCAAAGGAGGCGAATTTGCCGTTTTTGAGACGCAGGAGTTCTTCCGCATACACCCTGTAGAGCTTTTTCCTGTTCACGGGACGCATCCCAAGAATGGCCATACCACGGGAGGAAAAAGGCGTTCCTTCAATCCATCTGGCAAAAGAGGCTTCAAGCCTGCTGTTCAGTTCGTCTTTGTCGGACATGATACCCTCCCGGAACCTTCAGTAAACGCGGCCTCGAGCCGCCATGAAAAATGGATGCGTTCCTTCTGACGGAAAGAAGGCAGACACAGCCCCTTCCGGAGCGCTGCGTCCTGTTCAGATTCGCGGCGCGTAGGTGCCGGTGATATTCTTCCCGGACCGGTTCAGGGGCACAATGCATTCGCCGCGGCTTTCCATGAGCGCCTCGATCTTGGACTTGGCCTTGCGCAGTTCCCGTCCCACCACCTCTTCCTTCTCTTCAGACATGCGGAAAAGAGGAACAGAAACGCTGATGGAAGCCGCGACGCTGCCCCTGAAACGCAGGGGAAGCGCGTAGGATGTGGCTTCGCGGGACGATTCCCTGAGTCCCCTTGCTAGATGCCCCTCGCGTATAGCCTGAAGCTGGGAAGCGAGTTCCGAGAAACTCGTGAGGCTGTGCGCTGTCACCGTCGGAAGCGTGTCCCCGTAGAGTCTGTGCAGATCCTCTTCGGAAAAGTCGGCCAGAAGCGCCTTGCCCGTGGCCGTGCAGCAGGCAGGCAGGCGCATGCCCACCTGTGAGACGATGCGTATGGGATCCTGGGACTCGACTTTGACGATGTAAAATACATCCTGTCCATCGAGAATGCCCAGCTCGCAGATCTCGCCGCAGATGTCCACCACCCTGTGCATTTCACTCAGAACACTGCGCAGCACTGTCCTGGGCGCCATGAAAGCTGACGAGAGGGCGTAGACGCCAAACCCCAGGGAATAGAGATGGGCCGGCTCGCTGCATTCCAGAAAATTCTCCTGCACCAGCGTGCGCAGGATGACGGAGCAGGTGCTTACCGGGGAGTTTACGCCTCTCGAAATTTCGCTCAGCGTGCAGGCCCGCCCTTCCCTGGCCAGAAAATTCAGAATGTCCGTGACACGTTTGGTCGGGGCATGGACTGCCATGCGCTTCTCCTTCATCTCCATCCGCGGACATGCTCCCGGGCCCCGGGCAGGGGAGGCGTCCTCCGGGGCGGCGGGGGGAGCCGCCGGACGGGCTTTGCCACGGCATTCGTTTCGTAATTATGTAGAACAAATGCGGCCAATAGCAAAGGAAAAGACAGAAAAAACCGCAGGCGGCACGAAAAAGACGGGCGAAGAGGAGATCCCGTACGCCCGTCTCCCGATTCTTCTGAAGAAAGAAGCTTTCTAATACGCTTTTTCCATTTCCGTGATGCGGCGGAAGAGTTCCCTGTTCACGGGCACGTCCAGGCCGAGCTTCTCAGCCTTGTTCAGCACTGTGCCGGCGAAAAGAGCCACTTCTGAACGCCTGTGCGCAAGACCGTCCTGGCGCATGGAGGGCATGCCCTCGGGGTCAAGCCCGTCGATGAGACGCACGTATCCCTTGAGATCATCGTCGGAAACAGGCACCCTCTCTTTTCTGGCCACCATCATGGCTTCGCGCATGGCAGCGATCATGGTGTCGCGGGCCTCGCCGGGTTTCTGCACCGTCCCGTATGTGCCCCCGTAGACCATGACGGTCTGGTTCACGCCCACGTTGAGCATCCATTTGCTATAGAGCCTGTGGCGGATGTCCGTGTCATGCACATAGGCCAGGCTGGCTTCCTGGAAGAAAAGCATGAGACGCTCGAGCACAGGGCGCTTCTCAAACTCGTCTGCGGGAATGCCCACCACGATCTTGCCTCCGTGGCTGCACCTCACGCTATGGCCCGTGCGCGTGGCGTCCGTCCCCTCTACCTCGCAGTAGAGGACATTGTTCCCTCCGAAGGCCTTTGAGATAAGTTCCTCACTGGTCAGGCCGTTGAGCACGGAAATGATGACCGTGTCAGGACCTATCTGGTTCCTGGCGTCCTCGATAGCCCTGTCGAGGGCCGTGCCCTTGACGGCGAAAATGAAAAGTTCGGCCGGCTCCTCGGGCTTTTCGTCCGGCGCCATGAAATGAAAGTCCTGGCGCTTGTCGTTGAAGAAAATGCCTTCCTTTTCATAGGCCTTCTGGCGTTCCCTGTCGGCCACGAAGGTCAGTTTGATGTCCTTGAGGGATTTGGAAAGGAAATAGCCGTACATGATGCCCAGGGCACCCATGCCGATGATGGACACCCTCCGTATCTGCTTAATCATGGAGATGGTACCGTCCCTTGTTCCCGGATGGAGTTACTTGTCTCTGAGGCTTCTGACAATGGAGGTGACTTTCTCCACATCGCCGATAATGGTCACACTGTGGCATTTGTCACCCTTGAAAGACAGGAGAGTTTCCACGCCGTCTTTCGCTTTCAGGATATAATGATTGGCATCCTGCCTCTGAACCTCGGCATCGCCCATGGCCTTTGCCGTGCCCCTGGCCACCTGATCGGCAGGCATCTTCACGCGGAAGATGGCCACCATGACGCTGGACTGATTGTCTTTTGAGACGACCTGCACGCCGTTCTCTATCACGCGCGCGTTCCAGCCGTCCGGCACGTCGATAATGAAGCGGCCGAAGTCGGGCCCGAATTCTTTTTCCTCTGCGGAGGCACTGCCGGCCATGAGAATTCCGCAGCCAAGAAGAAAAGCAGCAGCCAGTTTTTTCATATTCTGCACCTCGAAGGTGAACGTTGGATTGTTCTGGGAAGGCATGCGCTAACTTTCAGAATAAGTCCAGAAACAAAAAAGTCACCCCTTTCCGGCAGGAGATATTACCAGTGCACAGGCACTCTCGTCTTCTGGCCGGCCTTGTTGGTGAAAAGAAGGTAGTGGTTCTCGCGCCCAAACTCGTAGAGGCGCCGCGTAATTTCCACATCCATCTGGCAGTACCGCCGGATTTCTTCCACGCGGCCTTCCTTCCACCATTCAAGGGCCTTCATCCCGTCCGCGCTCTTCGGCGCGTCCAGGGTGGCTCTGCCGAGATTGTCGAGAGAGACCCCGTAGCCCAGGAAGCGGCGTATCTCCTGGAGCATGTCAAGCCCTTTCAGTCCGCTCAGTCTGTAGGGAGCGAAAGGCTGAAGGACAGCGTAGTCGAAGCGGAAGCTGTTAAATCCGACGACAAGCCCTGCTTTGCTGAAAATGCGGAAGAGTTCTCCGAGTTCATCCTGCCCGAAACTCCTGTATCCGGAGCCGTCCCAGCAGACGCACACGCTGACCCCCATCTCGCCAGCCCTGTTCCAGCCGCCCACGTCCTTCGCAGAACGGCGGGTCTCCACATCGAAGACAATCACGGGGCCCGGCCCCGGCTCGTATTCGCTTCCTGACAGCGAGGCTCTGTCCCCTTCCACCCTGGCGCCGTCCGGCCCGGACTCTATCCTCGCACGCTCCATGTCCATACGTCGTATGAGCCCGCGCGAGATTTCGGGCAGGCTGTTCCGGGACGTGTCGCCCGTGCCGATGATCTCGTTCACAAGATAAAGGGCTCCCTGCTTGTCGAGCGGCCTGTTGCCCGACCCGCATTTCGGAGACTGCACGCACGAAGGGCAGCCGTTCAGGCAGGGACAGGTCATCAGGGTCTGCCGCACGCCGAGAATAAGGTCACCGAGCCGCGGGAACGCTCCGGCCGTAAGCCCCGCGCCGCCCGGCAGGCCGTCATAGACAAAAACGGCCGCGCTGCCGACCTGCGGATGCATGGGAATGGAAATACCGCCGAGGTCATTTCTGTCCGCCATAATGAGGAGCGGCATAAGGCCTATGGACACATGCTCCAGGGCATGGATGGAACCCATGAAATGGTAAAAATTGTCCTCCACCCTGTGGCGGATTTCATCGGGAATAACGAACCAGAGTCCTTCTGTTTCAAAGACCTGGGCCGGCATTTCGAGGGGCATGATGTCCATGAGCTGCATGGAGCCGTTCAGGCGGCGCTCATAGCCGGTAATCTGATCAGTGACCCTGAGCCTGCCGAAGCGCACCGGCATGTTGAAGACACGGCCTTCCGTGTAGACGCTGAGAATTTCCGTGGACTTGCTCGAGCGCACGTTGGTGTGCCACTTTACTTCCCTGGGCACGGCGTAAGCTATCCGCTCTCCCATATCGAGCTTTGAGATGACGTAGGGATGGCCGTGATGCAGGTAGACGGCGCCTTCATGCGTTTCCCTGAAGGCTCTGTGCGCGTCGATCTCCCCGATGACGTTCTTTTCCGTATCGACGATCTGAAAAGTCGCGCCGCTGCCGCGCAGACTCACGTCCCGCTGGGGACGCCTGCGCGCAGCGAGCCATTCCCTGCCGTCAGCGCTCTCGAGGAGCTTCCCCTCCTCCTGGAGCGCCCTGACCTCATTCTGAACGGCGGGACGGCTCATCCACTCCTCGTCTTTCCTCAGGGGGATCTCACTCGCCGCGCACTCCACATGCCGGCCGAGGATCACGGAGTTGTCGGGATTGAGGACCGCGTTTTCCGGCGGACGCCTGAAAAATTCTTCGGGGTTGCGGATGAAGAACTGATCAAGGGCGTCTTCCCCCCCGACCAGAATGACGGCCGACTCCTGCCCCTTGCGGCCCACCCGGCCCCCGCGCTGCAGGGTCTGCATGATGCTGCCGGGATACCCCACGAGGAGGCACAGGTCGAGGGAACCTATATCAATGCCGAGTTCGAGGGCGCTCGTGGAAACCACGGCCAGAAGCTGGCCTGAAGCCATGCGCGCCTCGATTTCCCGTCGCTCTTCCGGGAGAAAGCCCGCCCTGTAGGCGCTGATGCGGTTCCTGTATTCTCCCGCCTTCTGTGAGGCCCAGAGGCTGATGAGCTCGGTCATGCGGCGGGAGCGGCAGTAGACGATGGTCCTGAGACCACGACGGAGCGCGCCCTTCAGAAGCTGTATGACCAGGGACGAGGGACTCTCCAGAGGATCCATCATGATCATGTGCCTGCGCCCCCGCGGCGCGCCGGACTCGGAAACAACGGCAGGCGGTCTGGAAGAGCCCAGGAGAAGCTGGCCGAGCTGCCCCGGATTGCCCACGGTGGCTGTGCAGAGGATGTGCACGGGATTCGCGTTGTACCGCCGGCAGACACGGGCAAGGCGCTGCAGAACGCCTGCCATATGGGCGCCGAATATCCCCCTGTAAATGTGGGCCTCATCAAGGACGATAAAGGTGTGAGCTGTCGCGCTAGCTGAGAATTTTAGTCACGTTCCTTGCTTTATGGGCATTTCTCGCCCGACTTTTACCTATGCTTTTTTCTCGGTCTGGAAGATGCGGTCACGGCTGATGGCGTAGTATTCCTCGGACAGTTCTATGCCCACATATCCCCTGCCAGATTCGCGGCAGGCCACGCCCACCGATCCGCCGCCCATGAACGGATCAAGCACAACGCCTTCTGGGCCGGTGATGGCCAGCAGGTCATGGATTAGGGCAACGGGCTTGCTTGTCAGATGCACCTTCTGCTTGGCGATGACGGGGTAGGAATACAGGCCCGGCAGACAGGAGTGCGTTGCGAGGGTCAGGCTGCCCTTGCAGGCGTAGAGGACGTACTCGCACTGCTGGCGGAACTTGCCGATTTGCGGTCGGGCGCTCCGCTTGTCCCAAGGCACGATGCCCAACCATTTCCAGCCCGCGCCCTGCACGGCGTCTGTCAGGGCGGGCAGCTGGCGCCAGTCCGTAAACACCATCAGGGGCGCTCCGGTACGCGCCACGCGCCAGCACTGCACCAGCCAGAGCGTACACCACATGGTCCAGCTGCGCTGATCCTTGGCATCGCCCAGCATGGGCGGGTAGTGCTTCTTACAACCGCTTGACTGGTATTTGCTTGCCGGATCGGCCTGCCGGGCTGACATGTTCATGCCGCCGCTGGAATACGGAGGATCAGTCAGGATGGCGTCCACGCTGCCGGCGGCCATTCCGGAAAGGATGGTCAGGGAATCGCCGTTGAACAGAGTCACATTGTCAAAAATTTCCTTCTTCATTGTGTTGCAAAGGGGTTGCGCCCCAGCGATTCTCCGCATACCCTGTGTCGGTCTCACCATGAGACACAAAGCAGGCGGATTCTCTGCGGATGGCCGTAATCCATCCGTGGGGCCGTGGTGCGGCGGTAGTACGCCGCGCCGGTGGGGGCGTTATGCGCCCCCGCCACTACCTGCCCCTCCACAGTAGCCGAACCTCCGCCGTTCCGCCCAGAAACAGCGCGTTCCATGCGAACTTTTCCCCTATTCGCTTGTCAAAGAGCGCGGCGCAGCAGCATTTTCAAAATGAGGGCTAATGTTTCGTAGCCGTTGCAGATGTAGCCCGTGAAGCTGGCCATGCGGACGCGTTTCACTGTGCGCTTGCGGGGCAGATCCTTGTCCGTCCAGTGCCGGTAAACCACACCAGCCCTTTCCCCTCAAAGCCGTTGCGGCGAATTTGCCCGTATACAAAAATACACAAAAAGAGGCCCACAGATCGTAACGCTCTCGGGCTTTCCTTATTTATTCGTCCGCGTCGAGAAGGGCCTGCACGGCCGCTCTCCAGCGGGTGGGAACCTCGCCAATAGTCATGCGTCCGGTCTTAATCATACGATAATAAATCTTAGCCATTTTTTGCCTCCAGTTTCGCTATTCTCTGTTCCAGTTCAGCAGCGTATGCGGCGAGGTCAAGGGCGGCCGCATCTGACTCTTCTTTGTCGGAGGAGGATGTCATGCCCAGCTCCGCAACTGCCGCCTCAAGGTCGGGCACTCTGGCTGCCTCAGCCTCTGCCTGTTTGCGCTGCTCTTTTTCTGCGGCTATCTCATTTGTTGTCTGCTCCGGGCGCGTCAGCGATGCCCCGTCCGGCAGTGGTCCCAGCTCCTTCATCTCTATAGACGCGCTGTTGTGCGTAGCCCCTTTCGGCCAGTACTGAATACCACGGTGATCTTCTGTTTCAATCCACCCCGACCCGTTCCAGATGGCAGTGTATCCGGTGCGTTTGGCCGGAGGTTTTGTGAATGTGGCGTTAGCCGGGAGAAGGTACACCTCACGTCCTTCCAGTCGTGACCTTATGGGGTCTGGGAAACATGGGACCGGTTCAAGGAACTCATGTGTATTTATCGCATACATGTATGCTTGCATATATATAAAACCTCCTATTCATATCGAATACAGGGAAGAAGGCAGAGAGCGGGCGGCTGAACGGTGCCGGACTTGCCATAGATTGGATTGCTCCAATTCGCGTTAAACCTTAATTTACCACTTCCGGTTGTTAGTGAAGGATTATTATTATCAACGCCCCCACCGTATGTTGACCACCTAAACGCTCCACCTTTCAGATCAGAATTTACGTGGTCATAAGCATATATCCAAGGTCCGTCGCCCTGAATATTCGGCAATCCAGCTTCCATTTCCGTGCCGACCTGAGAACTGGTGCCCCACGGGACCTTGCCCATCAGGTTGGGCAACCTAAAACCGCTTGGGGGGACGTCTTCTTCCGGTGCAAAGGTAAACCCAATCACAGCAAACAACTCAATGTAATCGGATATGGCCACCGCAGACCCGTTGCATACCAGCCACCCCTCCGGAGGTGTGGACATAGCGAACCAGCGGATCTCACCGATAACCGCGCCCTGGTTCTCTCCTATGCTCACTTCCAGCGTTGCATCAGCTGATCCATCGAAAGATACCGAACCGGAGGCAGCACCCGAAAGCGTGATGGTGCGGTCCGTGGCCAGCTTCTCTGCGGCCGCAGCAGTGCCCTCGATAGTCTGAGCGAAAGTCTTCACCCCGGAAACAGTTTCGTCTCCAGTGGTGTGGACTGCGGACGCGTCAATAGCATGAATGTTCTGCTGCAACGTGGTGACGGACGCTTCAACGCCATCCAGCCGTGCGTCCGCACTCTGGGCGTGTCCGTCCAGAGTGGTCAGGGCCTCGGCAAGTCTAGGGCAGTCTTCGGCTAGGGCATTATCTGCGTTAGGAAGGGGCAGACTGAGGTAAGCCGTTTTTTTGTCAGTCATGTATCCTCCTTACGAGACGGCCAACAGGCGGATATCGTAGACGAGTGGCCGGGACGTGTTGCTGCCCGTGAGAGTGAGTCGGACCTTGACCAGGTCTGCGCCGCTCAGGGGTGTGGTGAACTTGAACTCCACGTATCCGTCGCCCTCCTGAGTGGTCCCAGCGGATGTCATGGCCATCCACTCGCCGCTGTCCACCTGAATCTCGGGGGTTACCGTGGCACCGGAAGGCACGTAGCCATCATAGATGAGCACAGCCCTGGCCGCGCCCGTGGCCGGAATACTGCGCGTGTAGTAAGTGCCGGAGGTCTGCACCATGCCCATGAGCACCTGCGTGCCCGGCCAGAGGACAGGAGACCCAGCCGTGTCACCGGAGAGCTTTGCTGTCACGGAGAGCGTACCGCTCGCCACAGAGTCGGAGAGCTGGACGGCCTGTCCCTCGGCTACGGTCATCACCGCGCCAGAGGGGAGCCCCAATTCGTACTCCACGTGCGTGGCGGCGCTGGGCGTCTCGGAACAAGCGAGGAGCATGAGGTCGCTCACCCCGTCAGAGCTTACCGTGGCCGAGCCCAGGGGGACGGTGTTCGTTCCTTCCACGAAGTCAGCAGCCAGCAAACGGAAAGCAATATCCTTGGTCTGGTGTGCCGTCCAAGTTGAAGCGTTAGAGGATGAAAGCAATACTCCGACGGTGTATGGCTGGGCAGACACCCACTGCTGATGGGCGCTGTCGAATGCGCCCATCTCGGCGATAGCCACGGCCGTGTCAGCATCATCGCAGAGGATGACCAGGGCATACTCAGTGGATGCAGAAAGGGGGACGGGAGCATCAAAGAGAATTCTGGTGGCGACAGAGGCTCCGGCAGTGATGGAAGAAGCCGGAACAATGGCCTCTGTCAGCACTGACCTGGTCGGATAGCCACCGGAGGTCTCGCGGATCTGGACACGGACGCCAGAGGCGCCCTTAGCAGTGAAAAAGAGGTCCACACCAGAGATCTGCCGGGCTTTTTCGAGGACAAAGGTCTGCGCCAGCGGGTCAATGTAGGTGTTTACCACGGACTGCACAGTGCGCAGCGTCGTGGTCTCAAGTGTGCCCTGTCCGACGAAGGTAGCCTGTGCGGTGCTCCCGCCAGCACCCGTGAAAACAACGGCTTTCACGCCGGCAGGAACGTTGGCGGGAACAGTGAAGTGGCCGGAAAGTTTCCCGGACGCATCTGCCGCGATGTCGGATTCCGCGGGCGTAATGGCGATGCCGTCGAAGGTCACCCGGCTGAGCTTTTCTCCGGACCCGAAGCCTTCACAGGTGAACGCGATGCTGATCTGCCGCAGGTATTCGATGGCAGAATAAGAGACGCCGGCCGTCTCCGTGGACGATCTGGAAGATGTTACGGTGGAGCCATGCTGGGGATGCGTGGGGGCGTAGATGGTCCGATAGAACTCCTTCGTGACCGGGCTGGTCCAGGTCGTATTCGTAACTGTCCAGCGATCCACGGCAGGCGTCAGCGTGGCTTTCCCTGGCATGACGGCGAACGCGAGATAGGGGTTAATTTTCATCTCGCCGGTCATCAGCGGCTGCTCCAGGACGACAGAAGAAGAGGAGCTGCGGGCAGCCGGGAGCTTCACATCGGAAGAGACGCCGGATACGCTGGCCCTGATAGGCAGCGTCAGGAAACCATTAACCACTGCGGCAGTCTGCTCCAGTCCCTGATCCCGCATACTGTCATCTAGCAGCGGGTCTACGAAGATGCCCACGCGTGCGCCAGCCTCGCGGGTCGCAACATCGGACTCAAGCCTCTGGCGGGCAATTTCCTGCAGGGCATATTCCACCCGGCTCGTGAGCGCTTCGAGATCAGAGAAAGGTATGACGCGCACGCCGTCATTGGTGACGACGCGCTCGTCTTTCGTTCTCCACGTCTGGGTGACGCTTGCCAGCGCCAGCATGGTCGAAGGCACAGCGGGGGCCTTGGCCCGGGTTTCGGAAGCAACGCCCTGGATCCAGGAGAATGCGCCGTCCGAGGTGATACAGAGTCGGTCAACTCTGGGAAGGGCCTGCTGATAGCTCACGAGAATGTCAGAGCCCTGAACTGCGCCGCTCACGGAGAAGCCGTCAAAATCCTGGCCGGAAGGAACCACGTTCTTAGCAATGTAGGTATAGGAAACCGTGTACGTGGAGCCGGTTGCCGGTTCAGCCCCGGAAGGAGACCAGTCTACGGTGTCGCCAGTTCGCTTGAAGTCCGTGCCCTCGGCGTAGGTGGTGGAGCCCTGCACGACGCTTACGATGGAACGCACGGAAGTCTCGGAAAGGGCATCGGCGCAGCCTGTATAACTGCCATGAACGACAGTCTCTGTCTTCTCGAGAGTCACACGGAGGGCAGTGATGGAGCGGATGGGAGGATGAGCTACGGTGATGCGCTGGGTGGCAGATCCGTCAGCCACGATGGCTTCTGTATCGATAAGGCGGAGGTCCGGCTCTGCGGCGTAGGTGAGGCGGCGCGAAGTTAGAAGCTCGACTCCGTAGCCGCAGACACGGCAGCGGCCTTCGGCCACAGTGTAAATCTGCGCTCCGCCCACATCATCAGCGGCCCTGACCGTCATGCCGGAGCAGACGTAGGTGCCGCCTCCGGTGCTGTCCCTGTCGTACCTGGCGATGCCCTGAGTGACGCTGTCGAGGTCAGGAGGTGTCTCCTTGGCTCGCACGACGCCGTCATCGATGGTGTAGATGGGATAGAAGGACCCTGTGCCTCCGTCTCCGTCGTAAGACCATACGGCCTGCACCCTGCGGCGCCAGGCGCCAGGCTCTCCCTGTCCCCTTGAGCCCACGGCCGGATTAAGGAGCCCAGCGTCTTCCGCTTCAGACACAATCGTCTCCCTGAGACGGATTCCTATGGAGAACGTCCCCTGTGTGGGGATGGTGAACGCTGAGGCCGACACGGAGTAGACCGTACCGGCAATGTAGACCTGGCCAGCCTCAGCCGTCACGGAACCAGATGAGGCGTCTACAGATATCTGGGCATCCTTAATGATATCGCCATCGGAAAAGATGGCGTCGCCTATGCCGCGAACGTGTGCGGCGGTTATGCTCTCGAGCTCGTTGATCTCTGATGCCTGGGTTCCGTACCCATCACGGAAGAGGATCTCTCGATATTCCTTGCTGGTATCGTAGCGGTTCCAGTAGTTGTCGATGTTTTTTCCATTAGGGGTCTGCATGTATTTTCCTCCGCTAGATAGGCAGGACAAATTCGACGGTCTGCCTGACGGAAGGCGATCTTGCTATGGCCGGTGTGAGGATTTCAGCCGCAACGAGCAGGCCAGGATCGGATATTTCATCGGGAGAGAAGTAGCGCTGCCCTTCGGGCAGGCCATCCGCCGTCACCGTGTCCATGAAAACGCCGACCTCTCTGATGATGGCGCTGCTGGCGTCCTCGAAATTGAAGTTCACCCGGATGTAAAGGTAGGGTGTGGGACCGGCCACCTGCTTGTAGCGTTTGTTTGTGGCGGTTCCGCTTCCGGTTGCCACAGGAATGACAATGTCACCCTCGTCGTCGGGTTCGACGTAGCCAACGGCTGTGGCCAGCCTGCGGCCGACTTCTGCGGTGAGGGCTGTGGCGTTCACGAGGGAAGGCAGAGAGGCATCATCCGCGTCCCATGCGGGATCGCCAGTCCCCCACGCGAGATGCAGGGGTCTGCTGGCAATGGCACTGGCGATGGCCGCCCGGCCGGTATTGGTTAACGTAGCGAGGCTCATTTTGGTTCACTCCTAATTGCTGTTTCTGCCGCGGGGATGAGCCACGGGCGACTGTCCCAGGTGCCCGTCCATTCACGCACCCACACAGGTGCGGAGGGCATGACTGGGATGATTGACTGGCCGGATATCACTGGAGAGGACGGCTTCACGGGGTTTACCGTGAGCCCTTCCGTCTCCTGGTACCGTTCAAGAAGTTCAAGTTCCTCCCGCTCCGGGTCAGCACCCCAGGTATCGCCCCAGCGTGTGCCCGTAAACGACATAGCCCGCGGGCGAAATCCGTACACTGAATTGATATCTCCCCAGGTTCCCGAAGCATGCAGCGCAATGGCGCCACCAGTGTCGCCTCCGTCGGACGGCCATGACCAGACGGCCTCGTCTCTGGCGATCCCCTTCACGACAATGCGGAACGGGGGAAGCTCACGGAGCATGAGCAGCTGCAGGAGAGAGGAAAAAGTGAATCCATGGGACTGGGGGTAGACGTCGCTCCAGAAGGAGCGGCTCCAAATGGGACGGTCCACATACGGCGCCAGGAAGCCTGTGCTGCTCTCTATGGCCAGGCCTACCCTGGCAGCATCACCGTAGGCATCGCATGACTGCAGGCCTCTCTGCATTCCCAGGGAAACGACAAGGCCGTCCATGCCCTGGACATCGTAGGGGACGCCGGAGAAGGTCGACCAGAAACCATAAGACCACGCCGTCTCACTCCAGATGCTGGGCTCCCAATTGTAGGTTGTGGTGTAGACGCGGGCGAGAACCGAGCGGGCCGGCTTGTACTCGTTGATGATCCAGATGAGCAGATCGAGGCTGTTCAGAAGGGCTGTCTGCTCTTCCTGCGTTACCGGCTGCGCAAGCCGTACCTGGAAATCAGACCAGCGGCTGGGCTGCCACTGTCGGACATTGTCTATGGCGGTGACATCAAAACCGTAGTAGCGCAGTATCTGCGGCAGGCCCTGGGTTTTGCCGCCGAGCATATGCCAGTGCCAGGCTCTGATTACTCTTGACCGGAACTTCTCCGGAGTCTCTCCGTTTTTCCGCTGGAGGCCGCGGCCAAAGCCATGCTCCAGCACGAGGTCTTCCTCGGCGAGAGAGGGGAAAAATTGCTTTCTCGCGTAGATGACGTCGTCTATGACGCTGTCGAGGGCATGAGCCGTTCCCTCTGCGATGGCCTGAAGAGGGCCAGGACGGCGGATGAGTGGCCAGGCAAGGACTTTTTGGAAATATTTCCAGAACTCGGAGGACATTATGCCTCCGCGGCCAGCTCGGCCGTGATGGACATGCTGTTGAGGCGTGCCACTCCGTCAGCGGGAACGTTGACGATGTCCTCGGAAGGGCTTGCCCATTCCACGGACTTCACCCCGGGAACGGCCATGACCGTGTGCGTGAGGAGGTCCCGGGTCAGGTCCTGTCCGATGGCAAGCGAGGTCACGTCTTTCACGGTACTTGTCTCAGCGAAAAGGGCGTAGAGGCGGGATTTTGCCTGCTGGATGATGTTTGCAGCGTCTCCTGTCGTGTAGGAGATGACGCCGCTGATGTCGGCGGGTACAGGCTTCGGGGCCTTCACTTCCCAATCGTCATTGATGGGAACGTGGGGAGAGATGGCCTCTTTCACCTTTTCAAGGAGGGCTTCCGTGGGAAGGACGTCGGATCCGCGTACAACGATGTCCACCGTGCCCTGGCCTCTCGGATGCTGATCCAGGATAGACACGGAGGTCACCCCAGGCACGGACAGTGCCCATGCCTGGTACGCGTATTTGGTGCAGCCGTTGTTGGCGAGCCATTGCAGGCGGTATCGTTCCTGCAGCTGGGCGTCTGTTTCTTCGTCGAAGCCTTCACCCGTGAGCCATCCTGTAGGGTTTGAGACGCTTCCTATGCCCACGACTGGCGTGACCAGCTCGCAGATCTGGCCGGAGGACGCATTGCCCGCTGCTCCGTAGTCCTCGGCTTCGCAGGGAACGGCGACAGACTCGGAGCCGGCAGGGAGAACAGCGTCTTCCGTGGTAACATATCTGTACACGGCGCCGGTGCCGTCTGGCAGAGTGCGCACGATGCGGCCGGCGGGAATGCTGATGTTAGTGGTATCCGAGGCCGTGCCCCTGTAGAAGGTTACGATGCCCTCGGCTTTCGTTGCGGCCCTGCGGGTAAGACCTACACTGTCAGCGTGAAGATCCAGCCAGTCCCCGGTGGAGTAGTACGGGGCGGCCTGCTGGAGAAGGCGTCCGAGGAGGCCGTATATCTGCCATTCGCCCCAGCAGAAAATTTCAAGGAGGCCGCGTACAACACCCCGGTTCAGGTTCAGTCGGGCTGGCAGGAAGCCCTTTGCGGCCATTGTGTCCTGCACACCCTCGACAAAACCGAAGACCTGGGAGCGGACTTCATCAAGAGACCTGGACAGACGGGGCAGTGTCACATGGTTTGACATCGGCAATCACCAGTTCAAGGGTTGATTTGTTGGCCTGAAGGACGAGAGAGAGGGGCGTGTCGCTGTCGAGGAAACGCCAGCGGCAGAGGGCTGTGAGGGAGACGGCATCCCAGGAGGTTACATTACACGTGACCGTACCGGGGACTACACGGGGGTCAGCTTCCACCCGGGTGATAACCTCGGCGCAGAACGCGGCGCGGGCTGAGGCCGTAGACTCCTCCCGAATCCAGTCATGGAGGAGGGAACCGAAGTCTGTGTCGTAGAAGAGGTTTCCAAGACGGGTGGAGAGACGCAGACGGATGTCCTGCACCCCGGTGTCCACGCCGTCCGTGAGGACCAGCGTGCCGTTGGCAGCGACCTGTGCCTGCATGTCTGCGTCAAGGGCTATGTCCTGCCCCCAGAGATCCGTATCCGTGCTCATACGCAGAATTCTTGACACGAAGACTCTGCATCTTCGAGGACACCATGCACACTGTGCACGGTATTTCGCGGCCTAGTGGTGAGGGCAGGAACCGCCGGACCGCGTGGCAGCGTAAGCGTCTCCGTCCACGGCGAGGTTTCCTGAGAAGGAGGCCTGTCCCCTGCCTCCGTCCCAGTTCGTGCTGACGAGTACGCCCTGCAGGTTGATGCGAGGGGCTCTGAGCGTGATTTCCTCGTCTGCCTCAATAACGTCCTTGGTGCCGGCCTTTATCGTCCAGGTCTTGCCGGCTTCCGTCCTCACGTCCTCAGGGGTCAGCATGATAATATGCTTGTCTTGGTCTATGCGGAGTTCGACGCCGTTCTCAAGTTGGATGACAAATTCGTTCAGTCCGGCCCTGGGGGCGTTATTGCCCCCGCCCCAGCGCATGTTCGTGATGGCTGGGAAGTTCGGGTCCCCATCATAATAGGTGATGTCACACGGTGTTCCTACAGAAGGCGGACAGACGATCCCACGGTTGTTTCCGCCCCAGACAACGGGCAGGGAAACGTGGGAGATGACGGGTTCTCCATTGTCCTCCTGGCCGTCATTCCGGAGAGGCTGGACATCCGCGTAATAGGCTCCGTCGCTTGCGTACACGGCCACGATTTTTCCTTTACGTGTCATGCGGTAGTAAGCGCGGAGGTCCGGCTGCGCAACCTCTACCGCCTTCCTGATTGTTCCTATGGGGTCATGCCTGCTTTCCCGGTCATCCATTTTAACTCCATCCTTCGTCCGTGCCGTAGGTTACCTGAGTTGTGTTGCCCGCGTCCTCCAGCGTGTGAATGACGCTGAGGGCACGGTAGACGTCATCGATGCCCCTGCGGCTATCATATACGTGCATCAGCCGGCTATGCGTGAGCCCGGGAAGGACTACGGAGGTGACGACGCCGATACCACCCACGGCCAATGGAGGAGTATGAGCTATGAGATTTTCGGCAGTCGCCACCCTGTATTCGTCACCGGGTTCGTCTCCGTCGCTCCACGTGAGACCGGAAGCTCCCAGCCAGAGCGCGTGCCTGTGCATGTCGCAGCCGTATGAACGTTCAAGCGTTGTTCCGAGCTGCTTGATGGCTCTGGCCACGGTGCAGTTGCTGAATACCTGATGAGGGAGGACTGGAGAGGGAATGGAGATATTTCCGACAGAGAGGCCTGTCTTTGCCAGGAGGCGCCGGGCAACGACATCTGCCGGCTCGTTGAGGAAACTCTCTGTTACCCGTGTTGTGGCTAAGGACTGTTCCTGGCCTACGCAGCGCACGATCACGGCGTCAGCGTCAGGAGCTGAGGCGTGCGGCTGGTCTATGCCAGAGATAGATCCTTCCCACTCCTGCCAGAGCGAGTCTTCCCCTCTGTATCCGAAGCAGATATCCACAGGCTGTCCCACGGCCAGGGATGCGCGCACAGTGCCTTCCGGATCGGGAATAACAACAGACGCCATCCCAACGACTGCACGGCGTCTTGATATGATCTCTATTTTTGGGCTTCTGGTTATGTCCAGAGGCCCGATTAAGCAGCGCACGTTGAAACCTTCAATCATCACTTGAGATCCGCTTTGATCGTGTATTCCTCGGCCTTTTGCCTGGCAGAGGATGCGGCCTTGCCCGCGTTGTTCCCTTTCGAGGCGGCCTGCCTGGCGGCCTGGGCGAGGCTTTTGGGCGTAATTTTCGAGGCTGCTGCCTGTTCAAGCTTCACGACAGGCGGGTTGTGTTCGGTGAAGGCAAGCTGCGCCTGGATTTCATCAGAGCTTGAGGTTTCGGAGGATTCAAGGCGGGAGAAGACCACCTGGCGCACGCCCCGGGCCTGCATATGCCTGTTGGCCACGGTGAAGATGGCGGGGTTGGCGCTTCCGTCTGTCTGCCTGAAGTACCCGTTGATGGTCTGAAGCTTGTCATAGCAGGAGCCCTGGTCATCCGTGGGCAGAAGGAGCGTGATGCTGATGGACGTGTCTTCCCAGCCCTGCGGCGTCTTTTTCTTGCCCGAGGTCTTGTCGACGCTCTGCTCGTCCATGCGGACAGAATCGCTTACTTTCAGGTTCTGGAGGAGCCCGGGAAGGGCATCTCCACCAATGCGGACAATGCCGTCTTCAAAGGTCAGCAGTTTGATGCTCATGCCAGCCCCTCCCCGTATTCCGTGGCCGCCTGGCGGAGTTCATCGTAGAAACTGTTGGCGTCCTTAACGTTCGGCAGGGTGATGTTGGCGATGTGCAGCGTCCAGTAGCGAGGCTGTGCGGCCGTGTCGCCTGCCTGCCTGGCTCTTTCCTGCTGCCCTTCCGTTCCTGTAGTGCCGTCAGGCATGGGAACCTCAGGCGTCTGAATGGGCAGGGAACGGGAGGTCATGCTCTGAATAGCCTTCAGGGAAGAGGTAACATTTGACGTATCCAGAGCCGGGAGGGCTGCGCCGCCGGCATCGGTCAGAGCTGTGCGGATGTTCTGTCCAATCGGCTCGAGGGAACGGCTGACCGTCCCCTGCAGGGTGCCGGCTCCGAGGGCAACGCCTCCGGCGAGGGTTGTCATCATCTTCTGGCCCGAGAGGGTCAGTGTAGAGAGCGGCCCCTCTTTGGCGTCGGAGTGCGGGAGCAGGCTTCCGATTTTATCGAAGACGCCGGAAACGGCGTCCCTGATACTCCCGGCAGCTGACAGGATGCCATTCTTGAGCGTCTCAAGAATTTTCCGGCCGCATTCTGAAAGATCGATGCTGTTGAGGAAATTGACCACGTCATCGAAGGCCGCTCTGATGGCATCGCCGATACCCAGACTGTCGGCGATGCCCATAACTGCGCTTACCAGGGAATCGCATGCGCCCCTGGCCGCGTTCAGGGCGCCAGTCCAGTCCCCATTGATGATAGCTATGACCCAGTCGAACAGGTTCTTGAGGATGCTGAGCCCCTGTACCACGGCGTTGATGGCGGCGCCGAGCAGACCGAAGCCAACGCTCACAATGGATCCGAGAATTTCGCCGAAGTTTTCCCAGGCCGCGGCTTCAGAGGACACGTCAACGCCGAAAAGCTTACCTATAGCGGACCCCAGAGAGGTTATGGCGTCCATGAGCCTGAGCATGGCCGGCGTAATGAGCTCCGTGAACTTTGAAAAATCGAGACCTTCCCAGAAACCGGTGAAGAGGCTCTTCACCCGGTAAATGGCCTTCGAGATGTTGATGACCAGGGGAGTAAGGCCGGATGCATCCAGCTGCTTCGCAAGCTCACCTTTGATGGTCACGGTAGATCCGGTCAGGCTCTGGAAAGCGGCGATGACACCGCGGATCACGAGAGAGACATTTTGGGCCCAGCGGTCGATGGTGTCTCCAATGCCGGCAAAATTCGACTTGTAGACGGCATAGAGCGTCCCGATGACGGCGATGAGGGCCCAGAAGGGGACGCCGAGGCCTACGAGAGCGGCCCTGAGCGGTGCCAGTGTGCCCGTGATGAGAGGCATGACACGGGAGAGGCCCCAGCTCGCGGCGCTGAATGCGGTGACGGCGATGACAGCCGTAGACAGGGCGCCAGCCAACGAGATGAGCCACTGCCCGATGGCAGACTCGGCTACGGCGCGCAGCGCTTCCGCAATGACGCCAAGGGCATTTGCGCCCGCTGTGATGGCAGGCAGAAAAGCCTTGCCTATGGCGATGGCAAGGTTCCTGACGCGGTTTCCGAGAAGCTGGAGTGCGTTCTTGGTGGTTCTGGCTCTCTGGTCAAACTCGGACTGCATGGATCCGGCATACCTGGCCTTGTCCCGGACAAGGTCGAAGGCCTGGTTGAGGTTGTCCACGTTCTGGAGAAGGGGAGCAATGGCGCCGATGGATTCCTCGCCGAAGAGCTGCGTGAGGACGGACATCTGATTTTCCCTGGGCAGGGCAGCAATGGCTCCCAGAACGGCCTTCATTGTGCCTTCCGCATCCTTCTGCATGCCTTTGGCAAGGTCTCCGGCAGAGAACCCGAGTTTTTTTAAGGTCGTTATCTGGGTCTTGGTCATGGCGCTGCCCTTGGTGAGCGTCGTCACGAAGTTCTTCAGAGCTGTAGACGCAACCTCGGGTGCGGCGCCTGCTGACAGGAATGCGGCGCCGAGAGCGGCCACCTGCGTCTCGGTAAGGCCGCAGGCCATAGCCGTGGCGCCCATACGCTGTATGACCTCTCCCAGAGCCGGAGCAGTGGCGTTCATATGGTTGGAAAGGTAGTTGACGGCATCGCCCAGACTGTAGACCTGGGGGAGTGTGAGGTTCATGCCGGCACGCCAGTCAGCCATCATCTTGCCTGCCTGGGCACCGGTAAGGTCAAAGGCAACGCCCATCTTGGCCGCCTGCTCAGCGAATTCCTGCAGATCGTTTTTCGCGATGCCGGACTGCCCTGCCGCGGCGATGATATCCGCGATGCCGGAGGCGGCCATGGGAATGCGTGCGGACATGTCCTGGATGCTCTTCCCCATGGCGTCGAATTCCGCTGCGGAATCGAAGTCCACGACCTTGCGGACCTCAGCCATGCTTTCTTCAAAGTCCATGGCGGACCTGGCACATGCGCCGAAAGCCCCCAGAAGGGCTCCGGCGGCTGCGGCAACGGGTGCCATGGATACGGCCAGGCGCCCCATGGAATCCCCCAGGCCGGCGGCATGCCCTTTGGTCGCGGCCATGGCTGCCTGAACCCTGCCCAGGGGGCCGCTCATCAAGTCCACGAGGTTCAGCGTGGCGAAAACCTGGAAAGCCTCCATCATTTACTCCCGAAAATCCGACTCAGTGCCTGAAAATACCGTCTCTCCATCCATGTGGCCTCCCGGACCTGATCCGCCCACTCGTCGAGGTCCTCGGAGGGAGCGGTGTGGAGCCAGTGCAGGATCATCGCATCCCCCTGGCTCCACTGGTCCGGGTCTTCCCCTAGTTTCCCAGGTCGGCCTTTACGCCTACGGCTGTGATAAGAGCCCCGCTGTAAGTAGTCGTGATGCCGGGATAGTCTTCCATTGCCTGAAGCAGGCTGTCCTTGTCGTCAGAGTGCACGGTGGAAAGAAGGAGCGTGCGGGAAGCGAGGCTGGCATTCTTGCCGGCTGTATCCTGCAGCCTCTTGATTTCAGTCTTAGTGGGTTTTGCGAAGCGGAAGGAGAGTTCCACTTCTTTACCCTCCCAGGGATCCGAGAAGGTAAGAGGAAAAGCAACGTATTTGCGCTCGTCGGTCTTTTCAGCTGGCATGTGTCATATCCTCCTGGCTTAGATGGTGGCGCTTTCGGCCTTGGCGGCTACGCCGTTCCAGATAATGGGAGAAAGTATGGTGAAGTCGCACGAGACGGGAGAGGCGTTGTCATCGCCCTGGCTCGCGCCGCCGCCGGAAAACTTCGTGATGCGGCAGTTCTTGAGCGTGTCGGTCACGGTGCCCATGTCGGAGTTTGCGTAGCTCACAACTATGGTGAAGGGTGTGTGGTCATAGATACCGCCCGTGGTGCCATCCGTGAGGGCGGACTTGAGCTTCTCCCACTCGTCCCTGTCGAGAACCATGGAACCGGAGGCCTCGTAATTTCCGCGGCCCCAGGAGCGGGCAATGCCGCCTTTGCCGTAGCGGGCAGTGATTTCCTGCTGGTCCTCATATTTGATTTCGGTGATGCCTACAGCTTCGCCCTGCGGGAGGGTGACGCTGATGTCTTCCCAGTCATAGCCTCTGCCATTGATAGCCATATCCCTGCCCTCCTCTAGTAGAGCTCACGGCTGCGCGGATCGAAGGTGGTGCCCGCGTATACGTAGGAGTTATAGAGTTTGATCTGGCGGATAATCGGGATGCCCACGAGGGTTATCTCTACGCTCACGCCGTTGTTGACGACGTCCTGTCCGTCCGGAATGTCCACGACGTACCCGGCAAGTTCCTGCGGGCTCGCGGTGGTCATGGCGTCAAGGGCGGTTTCAAGGTTCGCCCTGAGGTAGGCAAGACCGGAAGTGCTGGACGGCCTCAGGGGGTCGCCCGCCTCGTCGTACATGGATTTGAGGGCAGCGATGCGGGTCAGACGCACAGCCTTGAACACGGTCCTAAGCACTTCCTCATAGCGGAAGTCGGAAGTGCTGTCGGCCATAGTGCGGGCATCGCCCCAGTAGGTACCATCCATGCCACAGTAGGATCGGGCCGTGATGTAGCCGGCGTCCTCCAGCTCCTTCTGGGCTGAGCTCCAGTCGTCAGGCAGAGCGAGAGGAGACACGGGGCCGTCCTTTACACGGCCGGTGGCCCGCTGCACGGGAATCGACATGACGCGTCCGGCCTGCAGGGCACCGGCATTCCGGAAGCGGCGCAGGCCGCCCGTCTCGGTCACTTCGCCGTACTGGGCGCAGACGGTCACGAAGCGGGCGGCGAGGCCCTGCCTTTCTGCCACCATGGCCGTGGTGAAGGCACTGACGTCTTCTCCGGCGTAAGGCAGCCTGGCCTCCATTTTGAAGTAAGTGGGCCTCTGCACGTTCCAGAGCTCTTCGGCCCTGGCTTCTGCCGCGGCCCAGTCAACAGAGTCGGAAGGGCCAGCTATGTAGACGAATTCCACATCGTATACGGAAAGCGGTTCTTCCAGGGCAGCAAAGACATCCGCGATGGTGGGCGCGGGCGCCAGGAGTTCACAGGTGTAGGTGGTACCGGTGACGTAGATCCCCTCGGGAAAGGTAACTTTCACGCCGTAATCGGAGAGCGTGAGTGTGCCATCGGCAGGGATGGTACGGGTGGACCCGAAGTTGTCGCCTCCGTCCACAGAGAGCCGATAGGTCCCCTCATTGAGTGCGCCGCTTTTGATCACCTGGAGGACAAGCTCCGCACTGTCAAGCACGCCATCAGCTTCGGTCACGGTAATGAGAGGGCTTGAGGTGTCACCCACACGAGTGACAGGTCCCACGGGAGTACGGATACTGAAGGAGTACTCTGCGCTCTCGTCCAGGGATGCTCCGGAAGGGAAGGAGATGGTTACGCCGGTTGGGGTACTGCCTTTGGTGATGCCGAGGGATGCGGCGGACGTGGTCTCGTCCCCGAACCCGGCGCCTCCATCGCTGGAAATCTGTACTTTGGCTGTGCCGACAGCACCGCCCGAGGTCACTCTGATGATGACATCGGCATTCTGCGCGGGGACTCCGGTGACTGTGCAGTCAACTTTGGTCCCTGTCTTCTGGACTCCGGAAATGTAGCCGCCGCTCTGTCCCTTCACGGGGACGGCGATGAGATAGGGATCCTGACCGGCAGTCAGCAGCATGTCGCGGACCCGGTCCACGAGAGGACCGGTGCCCAGGAGGGAACCGAGGTCGCTGCGGGCGCCCACGAGGTAAGCCTTGCCCACGGTTCCTCTGGAACAGACACCTGCGACAAGGGCTTTTCCGTTGGCATTGTCGTTGACGATGCCGGAGGTGCCGTCGATGAGATATTCGAATACATCGCCCATGGCTGGTGCCTCCTTATGACCTGCCACCAAGTGGACGGGTCCTGGTCCTCTCCAGGGCGGCCGTGTACTCGGCTTCGGTCACCTTCTTGTCTGCGGCCCAGTCCATAAGACGGCAGACGCCTGCCTGAAGCCACGTGGGGACACGGTGAATGGAGGCAAGTTCGGAGAGGGAAAGAAGAGGGGCGGCCGCCTGGGCCGTTTCCTTGTCGGTATTCTTGGAAGCCATGTGAGTTTACTCCTTGTAAATCTTGGGAGTGATGGAAATCGTCGGGATGAGAGCTTCGGCCTCTTCGGAGGTGACCCTCCACACGAACTCCACCACGAAAAGCCTGTTCATCCGGTTGAAGACGCGGATCACGCTGTCGCCCACTCTCGTGTCTGCTTCACGGCCGAAGGTGGCCTCCTGAACGCGAATTTTCACCCAGTTGCCCCGGCTGTCGTTTCCGCCGCGTGGGAGAGCTGGCACAAAAGCCACGCAGAAAGCCTCCAGCCATGTCCGGTTGTCCGCGAGCACATTGGCATTGACCGTCAGCTCCACTTCGTAAAGCTCTCTCTTGCGGATTTGCTCCGTTGTCGTGCGGGTTACGGCCAGCTTGCGCCCTGTGCGGGTGTATCTCTCCGGCATGAACTGCAGTTCCAGGCGCGGGCGCCTGATGGTCAGGTTGTCCTTTTTTACGATGTCGATCACACTGCCTTCCGGCATGCCGGCGGACAGCGCCGCCCGCGTGATGACCTCCCTGGCGAATGACTGCATGTGGAATCCTGAATCCTACGGTTTGAAAGCCCCGGCTAAAAAGTCGGCCATAGTTTCCTTCACTTCCTCCATGTCGGCTCTGGACACTCCAAGAAAGGGGCGTGGCGGAATCGTCACCTTATCAGCGGATACCGTTCGGCCCCCAGTTCTCTTGAAGACAAGACGTTTTGCCTTTTTAGGCGTGATGGCGCCGCCTTTCTGGTGAATACGGGCATAAACCAGGTTGCTGCCCACCATGACCTTGTCGGGCGTGGCTGCGTAGTCGATGGACTTCTGGAGGCGCCCGGTATCGGTCAGCGTCTGACCGCCTTCATTAGCTGCCCGTCCTGACTTGGGCCATTTCTGTCCCTGCGGATCTTCCTCATCCGCGAACCGTTGCAGCGTGCCGGATACCAGAGCTTCGCCCACAGAGTTCATGAGGGACTTCGTGTTTCCCAGTTTGAGGGCCGCCTTACCCATCGCCTTGTCGAACCCGCCCCAGTTCAGAGACACTCCGTTCTTCGCCGTCATTGTTACAGCCCCCTGAGGTCAAAAAATGGATGTCTGGATATCACAGCAAAACTCGGCTCCTCCCGGTCTGGATTCGATTCTTCAAGCGGAAGCTTCAGCTTGCCGGAAGCAATGTCTTCCAGAAGTGCCGTGCAGTATTTCCACTGCTTCTGCAGAGGAATCCATTCATTGGCAGTGTTTCCTTCCGTATCCACAAGCGTCGTAATGGCTTCCACCGTACGGTAGGCGCTGATCACGGCGGCAATGTAGCGGACAAGCTCCGGCACATAGGGCCACGGCTGAGGATACCGGTAGGAAAGCGCGTCTCCGATTTCCCCGGAGACGGCTTCTATGGTTCTTTCCACAATGCCGGGATTCTGCTCCTCACACGCCGCCATATACCCGGCGTGCAGAAGGTCAATGATGTGGCCGCGGGTACACAGGTTCATACGTATGCCTTTTATTCGTTTTTTAGACTAGTTTTATACTAGTCCAATATCTTTTCCCCTTGTCCAGCCCGTCCAGAGGATTAAAACGTCTCTCCGGGGCGTACAGCGTTTTCCCGCTAATCCACCACGATCGCCTTGCAGACTGCCCGCGACGGACGCGCGGGCATGGGTTTGGCCTGCCCGATCAGGGTAATGGAAGAATCATCGTTGCTCTTTACCGGCACGATATGCAGGGGCACAGCGGCGTTGCCGGCGGAAATGGAGTCAACAGCGCAGTACCAGATGGTGCCAGGTACATCTACGGCCACACCAAGCAGAGTTTTGGCGTCCAGTTTGGGCACCCATTCCCCGCTCACGGGCGCGGGATAGGTTTCATCCATAAAACGGATGACGTAACTGCCGATGCGCACTTCGCCATCACCCAGTTTGATGCTGATGGGCGCGTCCTGTGCCGTGGAGCGGTAGTTTTCCGCCATATCCAAGAACACGGTGGTCACGTCCTCGCCGCACATGAACTCTACCCTGCCGCCGATCCCCGCCATGCGGATTTCCTGCTGCATGGCCCGCAGCAGACGATACACGTCCGAAAGTTTGCTCGTACCCGTCAGTTTTGTGCTGGGCGTATGGGTAAGCGGCGTACCGTAGTCGATACCGTAGCTTTCCGTACGTCCGCCCGGAAGCTGTACCGGCCAGGCCAGTTTGCCCGTGGTGAGCACGCCCGCGCACATACCCTCGGTGGTAGCGTGGACCGCCTGCCTTACCTGATCCACCTTCTGCGTGCGCCACGCTTCAATCGATGCCTGGTTGCCCAGGAGGACTCTCAAATCATTCAGCTCCGCCGCCGTTACAGGGATCTGTACCTTGATAGGCAGCGGAGCAAAGAACTGCGTTTCGATGGATTCATTGTCCAGAGGAACGGGAACTCCGTCACGGCGCACCACGGGAACGGTCTGCACCACGGCTTTCAGGTCCGTGATGCCCAGCATGGAAAGGGGATGCGTCGGGCGCTGTTTGAAAAAGCGGTCCATGATGGTGCTTTCCAGCGGCGGCAGCGTCCTGAGCGACTGAGCTACCGCCTGCTGGGTAAAAAGGCCTTTCAGATTCGCAAGCATAAGGATTTCCTTCGTTAGACGTTTTTAGACTATGCGGGGTAAATGCCGTGTTCCACAAGCTGCGCCGTCTGAATGTCGGTCAGCGCCTTTCCGTCGCCCGTTGTGAGAACGCGGTGCTTCACGCCCCCATGCACCACACACAGAGCGGAACTTTCGCCGTGCTCGCCCGTGGGGTCGCAGGGTGTATCCACCACAGCCACGGGGATCACTGTGGCCGCGTCCGTGGAAAGCAGCGGTTCCCAGGCCGCGCCCACCACAGTGCCGCTCTGTTCGTTATCCCCCATGACATCCACGCGCTTCATGACTGTGCCCACGGGAAGCGCTGCGGCCTTCGCCCTTGCCGAAAGCGGCAGATGGTGCAGCACCACGGGGTGATCACCGGTGGCCGCCCGTTCCCCTGAGAAAACGTATTTGCCGAGATAGCCTTCATTTGCCATGATACTTTCCTTTTACGCCGGCGGCCGTCACGGGTCGCCGGGCGCTCTAGAGCTTCGCCGTCAGTTCGGCGGGGTTGATGTTGGCGGACTGGACGCCCGTATGAGACGGGGACGCAGAAAAGTCGGAAGCCCTCCCATCCACGGGGCGAGCTTCCAGTTCGCGGAAATAGCGTTCTTCCATGCTCAGGCTTTCCGTCCTGCCGTCCGGAGCCGCAAAGTCCACGGTTCCGGGCTGCGCCGCCAGCCTGGCCGCAAAGTCCAGCACGCCCGCCTTTTCAGCGGGTTTTACCTTTCCGGCCTTCACCAGTTCCGCCACGCGCGCCTCCCGGCGCTCGCCTTCAATCCTGCCACGATATGCGGCAAAATCGGCGCTGGCCTTTTCCGCCTTCTGTTCCGCTTCAGTTTTGGCAGCTTCCGCCTTGTCCTTTTCCTGTTTGCGGGAGTCGGCTTTCTTTTTCAGATCTTCGTTTTCGGCGCGTAACGCCTCAAGCTGGCCCTGCAGCTGCCCGATCTGCCGCTGCAAATCCTCAATACTCATACTGTCTCCTTCGCCGCGTATTGCGGCAAAATCCACCGTGATGGCGTTCCCGCCATCATGAAATTCCACCGCCTCAAGTCCGTCGATGGCCGGTTGTGCCGCGCCCAGAAGGGCCACATGCCGCAGGGTCACGCGGTCCGGCATCAGGGACATGGACACATGGCGGTAATGCCTTTTTGCCACGAGGTCCCGCACCGCGTCCGGAACGTGCGCGAACTGTGCGAACAATTTTCCGTTCTCCGCCCTGAGCCGCGCAGCCCAGCCGAAGGCCGGGGCCGCGTCCGTCTTTGGATGGCCGAACACCAGCGGCGCGTCGCGCTTCGCCGGGTTGTAAGCGTGGGCTATGGCCTCCAGGTCGCCTTCCGTGAATGTCTGCGGACGCCCGGCGCTGTCCGTGAAGGTGCCCGTGCGAGCGATTTCGATCCATTTGTCAGGCATAAAAAAAGCCTCCGTTCCCCTGCACTGTGACAGGAAAACGGAGGCTTCGCCCGGAAAGGACGCTTTCTGTGCAAGGTTCTTTGTTCCCTTGCCGGACAATGTGGCCTATAGGCAATCTTTAACTATTTTGACTCATCATCAGGATTTTTCATTGAATCAAACCAGTCAGACAAATTAAGGACGCAAAACGAAGTTGAAACAATTGTAAAAAGGGAATAAAAAAAGAAGAATATCCCAATAAAATCAAAAATAAATATTTTAGTTATGTGAAGTGCTTTAAATAGCACAGCAAAAAAAATAGATAAAAACTGAATAAAAATAAAATGTAGAAACGATGAATTAACTTTCATGTACAAAGAAATATCATTTTTGTTATCCTTTGCACGCATGATCTCCATAAATTTTTCGTTTCCGAAACCTACTATAAATGCATACCCTCCAAGCGAAAAACCAAGTACAGAAGGAATAATGCTTATGACATCATCGCACCATTCCCAACACTCGGATACAAAATAACTATTTATTATAGCGACCACTAGCGACAAAGCTAATGCCAGCCAAAAATACAGTGAGTTCTTTAGTTCTCTAAATCCACCATATCCACGCCAATAGATACTAAAGGAGTTTCTAGGGCCTTTAGCATATTTTGAAAGATAACCATTAATTTTTTCAACGGAAATCTTCATCTTTTTTTTGCCTGCTAGTGAAAAAGGGCAACAAGGATCGTGCATATCCCAGTAGGCTATCAAAAAGAGTCGTGACATCGCTATCGTATTGCTCTTTGTAGACGATAGGCATTTCAGAGCTCTTCTTTTCTACTCTTACGTCATTTTCATATCCTGTCGCTTGAATAAATCCATTTGAAAGAGCAAGCTGCATGTGTGCTTTAGTTTCATCATCTGGCACTAGAGTTTTTCCTTTTTCAGCTGTTAGTCTCTCATCATGAGTTCTACCATTTTGATTTTTTAATCTTTCAATATATTTCTGTTTAAGCTCAGATATGTCATCGTTATTCGGCATATTTACTCTAATGATAAGCCGTGATAATATATCCATGCTCATGATAGATTCTATTGTTTTTACATCAGTTTCAACTGATATATCAACTGGTCCATATTCATATACTAAATGATCTCTATTAAGAAGACCATGTAATGCCTTAGCAAAATATGCTAAAGATATACTAGATTTTTTGTGTTGCGTTACTAGAAATAATCTATGCCCTTTTGGCATAAAACAAAATTCTGTATCTGTAAGATTAGGAAAGAAATGTTTTAAGTCAATTTTTGGTTTATCAGCGTCATTTTCAAGGGGAATACCTTTAGCGGCATCATACCAATCACCCTCACGTATTTTTGTAAATCTATAAACAATTCCGCGAATATATGGATTCTCTTCATCTTCTTCAAAATGAATTGCCTTGAGAGCAATCAAATCATTTCCATGATAAAGCCAAGGAGTAGGCGGTGTTTCACTAAATGCGTTACGAAACAACGACATGTACTTTTCTGGAGAGTGTGGTTGAACTGTGATATTAATAACGCCTATGGAATATGTAATCTGTCTTGCCATCTCCCCAAAGCTCCTTGCTGTTATGGCTGGCGGATATTGTTTTCCCATTACCACACTCTGTTTATAGCATCAATTCCTCTGATGAGCCTCTTGACTTCCCGTGCCGCGCAGGTATGCTGATTCCAAGACCGATTCCGGGAGGCCTGCCGTTAAGCCGGACTGGCAGCCATACTCCGCCCCGGTAGCGGAGACGTGAGAGTGGCCTTGCGCACCACCCCCGGAACCGGTCATTCTATCCGTTCATAGCGGCCTGTATTTTTAAATTCTTCCAGCGATTTCAGTTCCGCCCCCGTCCGCACGGTGTTCACAAGCTGTTTCTTGCGCTCCACCTTGGCCTGATAATCCACCAGAACAATGAATTTGGCGTTGCCGTTGTTCACCACATAGACAAGGCCGGGCTTTTGCTTGTCCCAGTATATGGCTTCGGGCTTGGCCAGCAGTTCCGGCAGCTTTTGCCAGACTTCAAGCGGCAGGGGGTGAACCTTGTTTGTGCGCAGGGCGTGAAAGATGTCGCTGTCGCCAATGCTGATGTCAGGGCTGGCAGGGGTCATGTCCTTCCCTGCCAGAAAGTCCAGGGTTTTTGTGGTGAGTGTGCCGACCCGGCAGCGTTCGCTGGCCGTGTGAAACTCTCCCTTGCCCATCTTTTCGCCCAGCCGCCCGACCCATTCTCCAAATGCTGCGGGCCGCTGGCGGTTCTCTGCATAGCTTTCCCGGTCAAGGGTCGGGTATTTGCCAAGGTTCAAGCCGTCAAGCCAGTCCTTGCCCGGATTGCTTTTGAAGCCCTTGTCCGCGCCGGGAAAATGAACAAAATATTCCATGCCCGTCTTCGGGTCCGTCCATACGCCAGCCTTGGGCATCTCCTTTTCCACGGTCAGCCCCTGCGCCTTCACCTGCCGCTCGGAGAGCGTGCGCACTCCGCACCGGCAGCGAAAACCGTTAGGCGGATAATTGGAAGCCCAGAACTCATGATCCGCCGGGTAAACCTTTTTATGCAAGATGGCGTGCGATGGCCGCACCCGCCTGTCCATGACCGCGATATACTGCCAGTAGGGCCGCGATGCTTTCACAGCCTGCATTTTCTTGTATCGCCCGGCGGCGTAGGCCGTTTGCATGTTGGTGCGGAAAATGTTCTCCACCCGGTAATCATGCCAGCCCTGAGCCTGTATAGCCGCCACAATCCTTTTTTTGAAGTCCTCCAGCGTCTCCCCGTTTTTCAGGGCGTCTTCTATGCCGTCGCTCACAAGCTGCACAAGGTCGCGCCGGGCCAGCCCCGTGACGTAAAACGCCCTCTGTTTAGCCCCTTCGCCCAGTGCTTTGACCTCCGCATCCGTCAGTTTCGCCCGCTGTTTCCAGAACTCTATGGCGGCATCCAGAGGCACGGGTTCCGCGATGATTTCCGGGGTGGAAAGTTCCAGGCATTTTTTAGTCATCCTCTTCAGCCTCCGTCTGGACGGACGCCGCGCCGTGTCCCGCCGCCATGGTCATAGCTCGGGCAAGAAAACTCTCCAGCACGTCCGGGGCCATGACCGGTGAAAGAAGCGCAGCCAGACCTTCCTCCAGATCTTCATAGCTTTGGGCGGACCGTATTTCGTTCTCAATTTGCGTGACAAATTCTGCACTGGCTTTGAACGCGCCGGGCAGCATTTTGACAATGGCCTCGTCAAGATTGTTCTGCGCCTTTTCTGCAGTAGTCTTTTCCCCGCCAGATGGAGCTGAGAAATTCATATCTGCGGCTGTCGCGCCTTCCGGCGGAGAGGTCTCATCCTCCAGCGTGAACTCTTCCGGTTTGAGCCCAAAACGCCCAGTGAAGTATTCCCGCGTAAACTTCGCGCCCATTTCCCGTATTTTCCTGCCAAGGTCCGCCTGTACGTTCAAATCTTCCGGGTCGTCATATTCTGCCAGCGGCGCAAAAACTCCCGGCCCGGCGTTGACCTGGGCATACAGCCAGGTGATCTCGTTCCATGCGTCCGTGACCATGGCTTTGTCGGCATCAGCCAGATCATTGGCCACGTCCGCGTGCGTCTGCGCCGCTGCCTGAGAATTCTTGCCTTCCATTTCCACAGTCAGGGTCTGGCCCATGAGGACCTTGGAGATAGCCCTGTCCTGGCGGGCAAGAAACTGCTCGTGGAGCTGCCCCTGCGTCTGCCCGGTCCCTTCCAGCTTAACGTTGGCGCCATAGGGGATCACGGCTACGGCATCCTGCACCATGTGCGAAAGCCCCCGTGCCATGTCCTGCTTTTCCAGCGCCGTAGCCCTGGCCGGAGCTTCACCGACTACCCAGGGCATACCATGGCGCTCAACAAAACGGGCATAGAAAGACAGGCCGCCGCGCTTAAAGCTCACCGGCCACAGGCAGCGGCTTAAAAGCCGTAAGCCATAAGGATTGTCGTAGGTGGCATGGTGCGTGACTAATACGAACTTTCCCGCGGGCAGCGGACGTGGATCTGCGCAGAACAGGCCGTATTCTCCAACGAACACAGGCTGGTTCCGGCTGTCGAAACGGAACCAGTGATAGGGCTTCGGTACAATGTCAACGATATGCCACCAGTCCCCATCAAAACGCCAAATAAGTTCCAGCGGAGTGAAGCCGTAAAAAGGCGCGTCAAGCATCCCGCTGACCACGGTACGCAGGTTGGTGCGCTCAAGGTCCTGCATGAAACGCCGGTGCAGTTCTTCCGCTTCCGGCGAGGGTGTTGCACCTTCCGGCGCTCCGGCCCGGAAAGTAAGATGGGGACAGTTCAGCACACGGTTCTTCCGGGAAAGCATCGCTGTCGTCACCTGGTCATCCGCTGAGAGCTCCTGCAGCACCCTGGCGTCGTCCCCGCGCCTGCGCAGCACCGGGTCTGGATCCGGCAAGGTGCTCAGCCAGCCCTCCAGTTCCCCGAAACATACGCCCGCATTTTGTCGCGTTGCCAGTTCCGTGGAAAGTTCCGCGCTGCTGAACGGCTGAAACGTTCCGTCCGGCATAAAAAGCCCATCTGCCATGTAAAAACCTCCGTTTCCCTGCCTTTGTGGCAAAAAAACGGAGGCCTTACCCTGAAAGGGCGCGTTCCATGCGAAGGTTTTCTGTCTGCTCACCAGCCACTCAAATCTAATCCGGGCATCCTTACCCCCACATACTCCCACGGTTCTACACTTCCCAGCTCCCTGTGCGCGTCCAGCATCATGGCGCAGGCTACCACGGCGTCTCCGTGCCTGCCGCCTGTCCTGTCCCTGGTACGCTGCTCCGGCACGCGGGCAACACCGCGCACCACACGCAGGCTGCGGAAGTCGGAAAGTACACCCGCATCCCTGGGCAGCACCAGCGTTTTGTCCTCAATGCCGCTCTTGAGCAGCGGCATGGTCTCTCTGTACCACGCCTCGGAAATCATCACCTCCCGCGCCCGTTCCGGCCCGTACTTCTGGCGGGCCGCCTCGGCCAGCGCGGAACCGTTGCCTCTTGCGTCAAGAGACACGCCGGAGAATCGCGGCAGGGAGCCGATGACGGCAAATAGTATCTGTTGCTGCGTTCGGTGCGGGCAGTCCCGCAGTTCCAGCACGAAAGGCGGGGTGAGCCGCAGGTCGCGCTGTTCTGTTGCGGGCCAGAACACGGAAAGGTCGCCGGACCGGCCGAAGTCCACGCCCATGAAATGGGCGCAGTCGCCGGGAAGTTCCCCCATAAGGGGAGCTAGGTTCTCCGCGATCCAGCCCCTGGTATAGGTTTCGGCCACGTCCAGCGGCCAGTCCACAAAATCCTCCGCCGGGGCAATCCATGTCACCACGGGGAGGGCTGCGTCCATGCACGCCTCAAGCATCGTTGTGGTCAGGTACGCTCCCGCCGAGCGCCGGGGAATACAAAAAAGCTCTTCATCCGCGCCGTCTCCGTAGTCCTCAATGATACCCGCCCGCCATGCATCCTCCGCCTCCCTCGTCCATTCGCGGGGCGGATGCGCACGCTTGCAGATAGTCCTGAACAGGCCGTCTGCTATGGCGTCATCAAGCGTGGTGCGGTGCAGGCTGTAGGCAAGCCGCCCGGCACGGATATCGTTAACAAGCTCATTAAAGGGGTTGTTTTCCCCGTTATGCGTGGAAAGGATAGATACGCTGCCGCCCCACATGAGCAGAGCGAAGGCCGCCTTCATCAGTTCGTCCAGGTCGTCCACAAAGGCAGCTTCGTCAATAATGACGCGTCCCTGCTTGGACCTCAGGGAACGGGCCTCGGAGGGCAGGCCCCACACGCTGAAGCCGGAGGCAAAGCGGATGCGGTACACCGTGATATCCCGGTCAGCGTCGCGCAGCACAAGCTCCTCCATGTCGTGGGCCAGCACGTCGAGAGCCTTGGCCCAGAACGCGCAGTCGCGGATGAATGTCTGCGTCATTTCCTTGTTGTACGACAGGTAGAAAGTGTCCTGCCCGCCTGCTTCGCGGCTCTTGGAGGCCTCCAGCACGGAAAGGAACGCTTCGCAGTACGATGCGCCGATGCGGCGCGATTTCTCCCACACGCGCACCCGGGCCGTGTCCGCCATCCATCTGCGCTGGTAAGGCAGGAATATGTCCGCCGCGCCCCCCATTACACGCCTCCCTCCACTATGCCAATAGCCTTGCAGATATGTTGCGCCATGTCGCTGGAAAGGCCTCGCTTGCGATCCTGCTCGCCGGCATCATCCCTGGGCAGTCCGGCCTCCAGTTCGCCCAGCAAATCAAGACAGCGCTTGATGTCCTGCACGGTCGCCGCCGTGATTTTGGAGGGATCGGCGAGGGCCATACCCAGCTTGCCCTCGACTGCCTGTTTCAGCGCAGCCACGGCATCGGCCCTCGTGGAAATTACAGGTCGGGCCTCAGGTTCGGCATAGGACGGAATCTTGCCGGAGGCGGCCAGCTCCGCCCGTTTCAGGGCCAGATTCTCAAGGGAGGCCACGGCAAACGCAGCCTGCGCAGCCTCCTTGCCATCCCCCGCTTCCAGAAGGCGTTCCAGGATAGCTTTGCGGCCCATGATGGTGTTGAAACGAATCTCGCTTTCTGCCTGTGCCAGCTGCTCCCGCCGCCTGGCCCACTGGAATTTCTGCCCCCAGGCTTTGAGCGTGGTGGCTGACACGCCCGTCAGCTCCGCCACCCGGGCATAGGAAAGACGCTCCTCGCAATATAGCTCCTGAGCCCGCCACACGGTGTCTGGCTCATGCTCCCAGCCCACGGCTAGTCCTCCAATTCGGCGTTCAGTATTTCGATACGTTTTTCTATATCGCGGATTTCCATTATCTGCTGGGCCAGCACGGCCATACCGTCTATGGCGTCCAGCTCTTGTATTTCGGACAGGGGAATGGCGGGATTCAGAATTTTCCGCAGTTTCACGAGGTTTTCCCTCGTTTTTGCTTCCAGACGTGCACGCTTTTCGCGCAAGCTCATTCTTTGCAGCTTAAAATCCATGCGCTCGCTCATATCAGATCCTACATCCTTCCTCTGGCGGCTTCACGGGCCATTGGACATTGCATGTTGTTTTCCGTCAGGACGGCCATACGTTGTAACGCTCCGATGCAGTTGGTGATGACATCGGACAAATCCTTGGCCATACGCTCGTAATTCTTTACCAGTTCTACGTTGTCGCGGTAGTATTTATCCGTCACGCTTTGGTTATCGCCCAGCTCCCTGATCATTTTCAGGGAATCATCCCTGTACGACGACAGAATGCGGGCGGTCTCCGCACTGTGCGCCTGCATTATCTCATCCGAGCGCTTCGTGCGCAGATGTTCAAAAAATAACATGGCGATGATGACAAGCGCCGGGCCGGAAAGTGCCAGTGTGAGTAATCCCGGCACGCCAAGCTGTGTCAGCACGGCGGCGATGCTCTGAGCCGCTGTGACAAGGGCTTCAAGTTGCGTCGAATCTATCATTCTTTGTCTCCGGGGAGCTGCGCCTCATAACAGTTCAGGGCGTCTTCAAGCCCGGCCACATACGCCCGGATGCGGGCATCGCGAACGCGCAGCAGAGTGTAGCCCTCCCGGCTTTCAAGGAACACCCCTTTCATAGGCGGCAGTTCAGGCTTGGGGGGACGGGCACACTGCGCCACAGACACGACAGCGGGCGCAGGGGGCGGGTCTGACGCAGGCCTGGCGCAGCCGCTACAAAGGGCGATCAAGAGCATCAGAAAGGGCACGGCGCATCGCATTGTCCGGCACTCCTTTTTCTTCTTTCGGGGTCATGGCGCGCAGGGTCGCCTCGTCAAGCAGGGACTTCCATGCGTCTGCGTCCGCACGCGCTGCCGCCTCTCTGTCCAGGCAGGACTGCGCCTGCGCCTCAAGGGCGGCTTCGCCCTTTTGGGCCTGTTCGGCAAGAAGCTGCCAGCGGCCCGCTGCCTCCTGCCATGCTTTGAGATCGGTTTTCAGCGCAGAGCACATGGCCTCTGCTTTTTGCAGGCGTATATACTGCACTGCGAAAGTACTGCCACAGATGATGACGGCCACAAGCAGAATAACAGCGGTTTTCATGCGTTCTCCGGGCCGGTGCTGATGTTGCGCTCAAAAAACATTTGCCCGGCCTTGGCTGTCTGGCTGCCTACGAGCAGTGTGACTTCCTCCCAGCCGAGATGAATGAAGTGCCCCTCCCAGAAGCAGCCCCATACCCACATTCCCAGCACCACTATGCAGACGCACATGGTCACGATACGCTGGCACGACCAGCCGCCGTCCAAACAGCGCAGGCTGTCGAGTATGCCAAGGCTCATCGCAGCCGCTCCGGGTATCGTCCCGTGGCTATCATGGAACAGATGGCGCGGGCGCGTCGTCCTGTCTGGTGATACCAGACAGAACTCCTGAGGTTTTCAGCGGCGCGGACGTATTCCCCGCGCCCGATCATGGGCAGGGTCGTATAAAAGCCAAGCAGGCCGCTCCCCTTAATGCCCCGCGCCTTGTCCCGGGCGCGGCCCACGCCCATGTTGTAGGCCATGTCCAGCAGGGCATCGGCCCTCACGTTATCACCACCGTTTCGCAGAGTGGCATAAACCGGACAGCGTTGCAGCAGGTCAGCATTGGTCGCCTGCAACTCCCACAGCATGGCCTCCTCAGCCTGCTCCCTGGTCCACGTCATGCCGCGATCGCGCAGAACCAGCAGCAGACTCGCCCCACGCAGCCCACCGCGCTGGACGCGTCCACGTATGTCCTCAAATGGGATGAAACGCGGGTGCGCCTCAAGATTGCTTCCGTATCCGATAGTGCAATAACCTGCCGGACAAAGGTAGGGCCGCAGAAAAAGGCCTTCAAACTCTCGCAGCAACGCCAGATAGGCGTCAGAAAAAGAACATTTCATGGATCCCTCTCATGTTCGGGAGTCGTTTGTCAGAGCCCTGCGGGCTTACAAACAGCAGCAGAGCCAGGATTGGGCCGTACCGCCGCGGGCCATTAACGGCGGCACGGCCTGGAGGAACGAACCGGCGAAAAAAAAACGGCCCGTCCCGGCAATCATGCCGAAACGGACCGCATCCTGCCCGGAAGGGGTGCACACTGTGCGAACTTTATTCGTCAAAATCCTTGCAGAGTTCCCGCACTTCATCCACACGGATGCGCACGGGGTTGTCCCTTAGACGTACCAGCCTGCCCTCGGCAATGTAGTTGTACACGGTGCGCTCTGACACATTCAGACAGTACGCAGCCTGCTTCACATTCAGAAGATTTCGCCGGGCCAGCATTTCCTGAGGCGTCAGCGTGTACGGTCTGACAGGGGGAACGCCGCTGTACCGGATGGGCAGGGGAAGAGGAAAGCCAGCTGGGCGCTTCAGGGTGCAGTGGTCCGCACAGCCGATGCAGCAGAAGACATCGTCACGCACAAACCAGAACGGCTTGTGCCTCCTGCACAGGAAATAGGGACATCCCAGCTTTTCGTACACGCTGCGGTCCGGTTCGGCATCATACGGCCGCCATCCCTCACGGGTCAGCGTCACGATCTCCTGTATGCGTGTTCTGGACATATCTCCTCCCTAAAACAGTCTGGAAAAAAGTTCTCTCCCTTCGAGGTCCGTCTGGGCACGGCAGGCTGCGCACTCTCTCCGATCCAGTCGGCGGCAGTGGGCGCAGCGGATTTCCTGCAGGGCCACTGCCAGATCTTCCCCTGTCAGCCCTGGGAGGGATGGAGAACCGCTTTCTTCGGAGATGCCCCCGGACAGGGCAGCCCCGATTCGTGCTAACTGAACATCCGTTTTGCCAGGATATCTCCCGGACAAAACCATGTACACCGTGGCCCGTTTCAGTTCCGGGTGCGCCCGGCAAAAAGCATGGATGGATACATGAGATTCCAGAATCCGCTCCCGAAGCCGGTCTGCATAGCTATTCATCGCCTGTGCCTTCGGCTTTCTGCTTTTTGTCAAAAGCCTTTTCCCGACGTTGCAGGTCTGACAGCAGGGTGGAAATCTGTTTCCCGTTCTGCATCCAGACGAACAACTCCACGCCAAAGGCCCGTTTGCAGCGAGTATTAAGGCTGGTCATGGAATACCCCAACTTACGCCAAATAGCCAGAATTTGCCGCTTTTCAGCCGCAAAGGGCATGGAGTCCGTAATCTCTATCCAATCCGGCCGGCCGTGCGGCGTCACACGGCGATTACGGCTTTTGGCTGGCGCGGTATAGGTCACTCCGTAGGTTTCGGTAAAAAGCTGCACCAGCCGGGAGAGCTGGTGGATATTCATATCCTTCCGGCTCCCGACGCCGAACTCCGAACGCAGCAGGTCGCGAAACGCTTCTTCATCCATTTCTGGTAACTGCTTCCGGGCAACCTCTATCTTCCGGTATAGGCCGAGGCGCATCCTGTTTGTGTCCATGACAGCCTCCTTCTTACACAGTCACGCCCACGCAGGGCATGAAAAAAACACTGATCTATTCTTTAGCTGCTCGTCAGGCCCAGAGCGCCACCCCTGGGCGACCACCCCGCCTTTTGGAACAGGCGGGGCGGTTTCGCTTTCGGCCTTATCGGCGGGGTTCTATCTTTTTGAGCTCATCCCTGAGCGGCTTGAAAAGGCTGAATTTTGCTGCCATGCAGGCCGGAATAGTCATGGGGGCGCCCGTGCGCGGGTTGCGGCCCATACGTTCCGCCCGCTGTTTCACGAAAATCTTGCCGAGCCCCGGAAGGGGAACTTCACCTCCCTTTTGCAGTTCCATCAGTGCTACGCTGCGGAGAGCTTCAAAGCAGCGCTCCACGGTATCCCTGGAGATTCCGCTGCTCTCGGCCACGGCCTTTTTGAGTTCAGTCTGGTTCATGATTTACCTCTCTTATATCAGATGCGCCGATACACGAATTCGCGGCTGTATCCGTTCTGTATCAGCAGGTTTCTGGCTCTCGCCGTGATTGCAATGCAAATATCGCTGCGCTGCTTTGGCGTGGCGTTTGCCCATTGCGCTGTACGTGTCAAATTGTCCAGCTCCGTCGGGCCAGAAGGACATTGCTCCCGCAACACCCTCCGGGCATATTCCAACGCAAATGCGTCAATCTGCGACTTCCTGAATACGGGCTGCACCATGAGTTTCCCCCTGTCCGATCTGCTCTGGCACCGCGTCCCGCCTGATCTCAATGAAGAAGGTGTCTGTCGTCTGACGTTTGAGGCCTACCAGTTCGAGGCGCTCATCCGGCCAGTCCGCGGCCGTTTCCTTGTCCACCTCTTCCTTGATGCGGATGCCGTCCGTGAAGTTATACTGGTGAAGTTTTTCCAGTGTCATCCCTGACGTGATTCCACGCATCTGCACTATTCTGGTGCTGGCCCGGAACCCAATGGTGCCAAAGGCAAGATCAAGGCTCTTGGCTTTGGTAAAGAGGTCCGCCCGGTTCAGCCTGGCGAAGACTGCCACGGCGTCCGCCAGTTCCCTGCGCCGGGCCTGCAGAGGGGCGCTGCTCTGGCTGGCCTGCATCTTGGCGGCGTCTATGGCTTCCTGCATGGAGTGTTCAATAGACTCCAGCTTGCGGTCCAGCGACGCGATTTCCGCCAGCGCCCCTTCCGCCTGCTGGCGGTCATTTACAATGTGTGGATTGGGTTTAATCCGCGCAGCCATCACGCATAGCCTCCCATATATTTTCGTGTGCAAAGGTCTCAGGCTTATCCGGTACGATAAGCGAGGCTTCCATGGTTTCGGCCTGCTCAGCCGCAGCATCCAGCTCCCGCCGGATGACGCGCAAAATATCAGGAGCATCCTTCTGCGCCTGGACGTCTTCCAGAGAAATCCTGATGCTTCGCAACTTTTCAGACAACATACTATTCCTCCACGTTCTCATTTTGGTTGACGGATTTTTCAAACCTGGCCAAAAGAATTTTGGCTGAATTCACGATGACCCGGGCTGTACGCAGCGCGTAGGGGTCGGCGCACAGCATCAGGCGTATGATTGTCGCCGCTGCTGCCCGCTCCTTCTGGAAGGGATCTGCCTCGCGGACTGGCGGGTATGGGGTTTCCGGCGTAGCCTGTGCTTTGCCTGTAGCGCGGAAGAGAACCGCTCTCCTGCTGTTGCGCCCGACCCGTTCGAGAAAACCTTCGCCCTCCAGCCAAGCCACATAACGCAGAATGTGCGTGTAGCTGACGCGGGTCATCAGGGCACAGTCGCTGATAGACCAGCCCGCTTTTGTAGTCCGGACGAAACGCCAGATGATGGTGTGCATCCGGCCTCCGCGGGGACGGCGCTGCTCGTCATAGGTGCATACTCCGGGACGCACGGGCTGTATCTCACCATGTCTCTTCATGTCGGCCGCGCGGGAACGCACCACGGCCTGCTCTGCTTCACTGCTCAGTCCCAGAGCCTCATAAACCTGCCGGTAGCTGACTTCACGGCCTCCGTCGCCAAGCGCCCGGATGGCCTTGCGTACCATGTCGGTGGAGATTTTCACGACTGCCCTCCTACTTTCGCCGCCAGGTGTGGGCGGAAAGAGCCGTATCCAGCATGGCCTGATCAACGGTGAAACTGCCGCCCGCCCTGGCGGATTTTTCGAGCAGCAGGCACAGGGTTCGTACCAGCCGGAAGTCTCCCTCTGTTTTCTGGGTAATCTCGGAGGCCAGCGCCAGCGGCACTTCCAGCCCTGCCGCCTGCATGGCGTACATGGCCACTTCCGAGGGTGATATGGGTCCGAACTCCACTTCGTAGGCCACGCGCGACCAAATGCGCCGCCGCTCGGATAGCAGCCCGAAGATTCCTTCCTCGCCTATGAGAATGACAGGGGCACCTGTCATCTCATGGATGTCACGAAGGTCTTCAATCCTGTCGATCTTCAGCCTGTCCGCTTCGTCTATAAAAATAGGCTGCCTGTTCTCCTCCAGGAGGGACACGATCAGTTCCTTACAGCGGTTCCCCGTGTGCCGGGGCATATCCATGTTCTTCCCCCTGACTTCGAAAAGCAGGCGCTGCAGGAAGCTGGTCTGGCTCCATCCCTGCCAGACACGCACATACGCGCCGCCACGCTGGATGTGATACCTGTCCGCCGCTACGCTCTTCCCTCGCCCGGCCTGCCCGTAGGCAAGCACGAAGCCCGAGAGGTTGCGCCCGGCACCTACGACTTCGTCCACGGCGTTGTCGAATCTGGTCATAGCCCCAGTCTCAATGATAGTTTCGCGCATCTCGTTCCTCCATAACGCTATGCCTGTGCAGCGCGGGCCTGTTCCCTCGCGTACACCTGGCGCAGCCCGTCAAAATATTTCTTCCAGTAGGTCAGGTATTCCGTGGTCTGTTCCCAGGCCGCCATCCACGCGACATCGTCCGGCACAAGTTCGATGGACTGCTCGAATTTAACGTTGAACAGGTAAGCGTACCGTTCCTGAGAATCCTTCCATCGCTTGAGGGCAGACGGGGTGTAAGCCGGAGCGGCGTTCATGGCCGCGACAGCAGCATCCCTCTGTGCCGCGAACGCCGCCTCTTCCTCTGCAGTGGGAGGCTTCGGTTCAGAGGGACGCGCTGCAGGTAGTGGCCTGGGTTGCAGTTGGGTAACCGACAACACTCGGGCCTGAGCCTCCGGCAGAACATCCGCGTTGAGCATTTTCGTAATACCCGCGAAACTCTGCTTCTTCTGTCCCTGTTTCAGTTCTGCCGCTGCCCGGAAATCCTCCTGCTGCTCCGCCGTGCCAAGCACTCTGGCCACGGGATGCAGGCCGCAGGCAATCCGGTGATGTTCACGATCCAGCGCCTCGCAGAGGAAAGTTCCATCCATTGTGTAGACGAATACGCTGAAGGGATTGAGGTACTCGTCGTAACGCACAAGGACGGGATGGCGTCGCGAAAAGAGTGCCTCGTGCCAGTACAGACGCCCGTTGATGCGAATGCCATCCTTGGTGATGGTCCGCACTTCTTTCTGCATCATCAGCAGGGTCAGGCGCTGCATCTCCTCCGGAGTAAGGCCCGGGCCGCGCCCGGCTTCCATCACCGCTCCTGGTGTTGCACCGTGCAGGTGTGTGCGGAACTGGGGACGGGCCTTGTATTCCTCAAACCAACGGGCTACCTGCAGCTTAGTTTCCTCCAGTGTCAGGGGGCGTGCCCCCATCTTCTCGTACAGCTTGCGGTGCATTTTTTCTCCGCGCATCATGCGGGCTGGCTTGTGGGCAATGTCGTAGCCTGTGTACGAGGGCATCCATACTTCAAGCTCGTGCATGGTCCCGAAGAAACGCTCAACCGGCTTGCTCTGACCGTGGTAGGGCCATGCGTGGATGACCGTGCAGCCGAGGTCGCGGTACAGGCCGAGGAATCCTGCCTGCTCAAAATCCGGACAGCCCTCGAAGAACCGCGCCCGGAAAGCCCTGCCGTTGTCGAGGTAGATGACGCGCGGGAACTTGCCCAGAATGATGCAGCTGCGTCGAAACGCCGCCGATATGCAGGCCGTGTTCTCCGTTGCCATGATCTGCCAGCCCAATGGGCAGTTGCTCGCGCCGTCGTAGAACAGCACAAGCGTCATACGCTTGGGCTTGCCCGTGTCCGGGTCAATGCTTTCGAAGTTCAGGGTGTGACCGTCTGCGATCACCACATCACCCACTTCCACCAGGTTCCAGTTGCGGAGAAGGCTTATGGCGCACTTGTCATTCCATGCCTTTTCTCCTTCGCGGAAGGCCGTCCAACTGTCGAAACACTCAGTCATGTAGGCCTTCGCGAACCGCCTGATGGTGGGGTCGGAGGGCACGAACATCCCCTCCGCCTGAAACTTGCGCTGCACTTCCCGCACACACTGGCTGATGGCCGGGGCGTTCGGATTCAGAACGTGCCCCAGGATGATATGCTGGTGCCGCTCCGTCAGCAGCGTACGCCCCCGATGAGCTACACCGCGCCTATCCGCGAGAATCAGCACACTCCCGGCTCGCTCCTGCTTCACCTTCCAGCGTTCCAGAGTCTGCCAGGATACAGGACCGATTTCCTCCAGCAGCTTCGGCCACACTCCGGCACGGTAGGCTTCCACAAACGCCGCTTTCTGTGCCTTGGTTGCACCGTTTTTGCGCTGCCATACAAGGTACTGCCCCAGCAGGTCCGCCCGCGCCAGCGCCTTGTAGCGCTTCTTGTCGTCCAGTATGGCCGGGGTCGTGACAGATGAAAGCTGCTTTTGGGGCAGAGATTTCTCTTCGTCTAAGGCCTGCTTCTCCTCCGCGGCACGGATGGCTAGCTGTGTTTCCTCCGGCATGGAGGAAACAAGCCATTCTTTGCCACCACCGCGTCCCTTGCGTGGGCGGGATTGCCACGACTCACGCTGTGCGCGTTGCAGCGTGGATTTTACGCTCAACCCCAAGCGCCTGCTGCATTCTTGCGTGACGTATGCTTCGCGGAGTGCCATTGCTTGTTCCCCTGTCGTTGTAGGATTCCGGCTCCGCTGATAGAGTGCTCTTGCTATTTCTCAACCTTAGCCCCTGAATCATTCAGGGAATCAACGGAGCCGGAAATGTCACTTTTTACTCGCTTGTTGGCTGCTAAAAAGGGATGCCCTTTTTGCAACTTCGATCCATGCAATCCTGAAAAATGTATGTTTTTTATAGGATTCAATAATGAAAACTTTGATTGTATCTTGTTGAAAACATACGCTAAAAGTGTTGCAGCGGCGGCATGTTCTCACTTTTTGACTTTAAATGTTCCCCGTACACACTTGGATTTTCTATTCCAGCTATCTCCTGAAGCATTGAAAAAACGATTGGATAGGATTCAAGAAACGCTTGAGAGCCTTGACGAAGCAATCGCATTTCCAATCCTTCCAGAAGAACTTCAAAAGGAGCTGAAAGGTTCCCGTGCGCGGCTTTCCGAGTATTACGAGCAAGTCTCTTCAGCGTTTGCAGCCGTATCACCACGTCAGGCGAAAAAGTTGTCTTCACATACTCGAAAGAAATCATAGAACCTCCATTGTGAGATTCGAGTGTGGGTCAAACAAGTATTGTTCCGGCACTCCTTCCCTGCGCAGGGCCTCCAAGACCTTGGGACTGTGCCGTTTGCCACGCACCGTGGCGGACACGGCTTCTGCCGAAACGCCGATGCGTCTGCCAAGCTCCGCCATGCTCAAGCCTCGATCGTCCAAAATGGCTCGAATGATGTATCGGTATTGAAAGCGGCGGAGTCCGCATCTGCTGCGGTTCATAAATCTTCCTCCAGTCTGCGCTTGCGTTTCCGGGCGACCTTCATTTCCAGGGCCGCCGCTCCATAGTCGTGGAGCTTTCTGTCTTCCTCCGTCATCAGGCTAGGCCCAGTGCCCGCGCCGGCAATGCGAAAAGGCTCCACGTTGCTGGTGGCTCGGCAGAAGGCAGCAGGGCCAAGATGGAGGGCGGTGCGATGTGTCGGAGGGAGCCAACCATTTGTCCAGCGTGGACTTATGGACAGGATATTTCCTTCCGTCAGCTTGCTCGCCCGTTGCACTGTCTCGTTCAGCCTGTCGGCAAGCCTCTTGCGTCCTTCACTTTCCGGTGCTCCGGCGGCATCACGCATGGCGATTCGTATGTCCGCCATAACGCCCGAAAGCCGGGCTGCGTCGTCAAGTGAGGAAAACTGCTTCATGGCCTGCTCCCTGTCCAAACGCCTCTCGCGCCCGGACGTTGATTTAATGGGGCGGGCCGGATAAAGTCGGCTTGCTTACTGTTGAAACTTCAACCGCCCGCAAGTCCAGTTTTAGGACAAAATTTCAGACTTGTAAACTGAAATTTCGGGTAAAACTTAAAACATGCCCAATTTTTTACTTTATCAATATTTCCCGATAGTTACAGAAAAATTGCGGTAAAAGTTAAGGTAAAACTTTGGAGTGGAGAAATTTTACCCTATGAAAACTCTTGGAGAACGTATCCGATTTATAAGAGGGAAAGAAACTCAGGCTGAATTTGCGGAACGTGTTGGAATTGCAAAGGGATCCATAGGTGGATATGAAAATGATAAAAATTCGCCTAGCGCGGAAGTTATTCTGAAAATTTGTGTTAAAAATGATATTTCATGCGAATGGCTTTTGAAAGGTCACGGACCTATGCGTTTAGGAGATAATATCGATACACCGCAGCAAAATTGCAAAGAAGTAAGACAAAATATTTCCTTAGATTATACTGAGTTAGCAAAAAAATTGAATATGACGGAAGAAGAGCGCCGCGAATTGGCACTAGAAAACCGCAAGCTCTACAGAGAAAAAGAGGCGCTCTATAAGGAAAAGGAAGAGTTGCTGCGCGAGAATGGAGCCCTCCGAGAAAAACTTGCCCGGCTGGAAGCTGCCTCCACAAAAAAATCCCCTCAACGATGCGCGGAAATGGATGGGGATGGGGTTCATGACATACGATCCGCAGTTGAAACTCTTCCTCATTGTGCTGAGAAGCGTGCCATAGCCTCAAAGTAAGAGACCGCCCCTGTACACCATGTGATGCAGCAGGGGCGGTCTTATTCTCAGTAGCCTGGTGGGTGTGTCGTTCTCAACTTGCGTGACGAACTGGCCGGAAAATCGGCCTTCGTTCTCAAACCTTTCTTGTGGCATTTTTTCGCGGGCGGTCAAGTGTCAGGCCCGCGCCAGTCAAGGGAGAGTCGCCTATTGGTCCAGCAGGATCGGCTCCATCCCTCATTCTCATCTATCGTGACCCCCTACAAAAGGAGAGGGACGCCAGGAAGGTCGTCCAGTTTTCGTGATACGGCAGGATCCCGAGATGCAGCATCTCGGGATTGGTGATCAGGACATTGGGAGGATTTTTGCGGATTTTGGCGCGCTGATAGTCCGGAGTGTCGCCATCATAAAGGGCCACTGTGGGACGGGCCTCGCCCGGCCAGTGAATGGTCAGCCCTTCAAGGGACCTCTTCTGATCCTGGGCCAGGGCCTTCAGCGGGAAAAGATAGAGCGCTGTCGCCTCGGGATCGCTCAGATGGCGCTCAAGAAAGGGAAGGTTGTAAATTAGCGTCTTGCCGCTGGCCGTGGGCGTAGTCACGACAACGTCGCGTCCGGCGCGGATGATGTCCATGGCCAGGGCCTGATGGGAATAAAGCGCTTTCACGCCGGCGGCATAAAGCACGTCCTGCATGGCACGGGACCAGGGACGGCGCGTCTCCCCGTATTTCGGAGGTTCGGCTTCCATGACCCTGTGGCAGGTCACCTGATCCTTCAGACTGGGCGCCGCGAGCAGCGCTTCGATGTAATCTTTCACTGTGGCCATGCCGGGACTATACAAACCCGGCATGGCCACCGCAAGAAATTAGGCGGGAAGCGAGCAGGACTGCGTGATAGCCACCTTCCAGCCGGACGGAAGCGGCAGCTGGCCGTCAAGAGCGTCATGATGCTGCCACTTGACACAGTTGGCGAGCCCCTTCGAGGCGCAGTAGAGCCCCACGCCCTGATAGGCGGATCCGCAGTGCATGGAACCGAAAGGATCGTCGCCCGGCACGCAGTAGAGAAGAATGCAGCCCGAGCGGTCAAAGCGGGAGCGCTGATCCCCCGCGATCACGCGCTTCACCGCGTTCTTTTCGGGCAGATACTGCCAGACGCCGTCTCCGCGCACGGCAAAGACGATGAGCTTCTGGTAGTTCATGGCCGTGGGGATCACGTGCTTCCCGTTTTCCCTGTTGATGCCCCAGGCGGACCACAGGAGGCCTGAAAGGAGCTCAAGGGAAAGCTCGGCATCCGTGAATGTTCTGTTCGTGCGGCGCAGGGCAAGGCATTCCATGAGCGGTTTCCCGCCCTTCATATCCGGTTTCGGGAGTTCGACGACACGGCCGTCCCCATTTCCCTTTGCGGGTTCAGCGGCCTGAGCGGTACTGGCGCCGGCGATGACAAGAGCGGCGGCGGAAGAAAGGAATGTTCTTCTGTCCATATATTACCTCATTATCTCACAGAAACCGGCGGATCGGACAGCCCACAGGGCAGGCCCGGTCCGCCGCAGCGTGAAAAAAAAAAGAAACTACTTTTCGATGCCCCGCAGCGTATACCCGGCGTCCTTCACGGCTTTTTCGAGATCCCTGCGGAAAACGGGCGCGGAGAGCTTCAGGGCCACCCTGCCGGTCGTATGATCAGGAGAGGCTTCGTCGATACCGTCCACTTTTTCGAGGGCTTCCTTCACATGTCTCTCGCAGCTGCCACACATCATGCCGTCGACAAGCAGCACGGACTGCCCCGGCGAAGGCGCGGAAGATGAATCCGAGAGGCCTTTGTACGTGTAGCCAGCTGCCTGCACGGCCCGGGCGAGGGAGTATTCCTTCACGAGAGAGGAAAACGTCAGGCTCACTCTGCCGGTCCTGTGATCAGCCTTTGCCTCCTTCACGCCGTGCACCTTCTCGAGGGCTTCCTTCACGTGTTTCTCGCAGTTGCCGCACATCATTCCCCCGACGAGAATCTCTGCGTGTCCCTGCAGGGAAGCGGCAGGATCCTCCGCGACGCCTTTGAACGTGTAACCGGCGCCTTCCACGGCAGCCTTCAGGGCGGATTCGGCCACGGGAGCAGAGAGCTTCAGGACGACCTGTCCCTTTTTGTGGTCTGCCGTGGCTTCCCTGACACCATCGATTTTTTCGAGGGCCTCTTTCACATGAGCCTCGCAGTGACCGCACATCATGCCACTGACAAGGATAGTCTCCTCGCCGGAAGCGGATTCAGGGGCAGGAGCGGCAATCCCTTTGAAGGTATAACCGGCGCCTTCCACAGCGGCCTTCAGGGCAGACTCGTCCACCGGGCCTTTTACGAGGATTTCAGCCGTGCCCTTTTCATGATCGCAGAGCGCTTCTGCGACGCCGTCCACCTTTTCAAGAGCCTCCTTTACGTGAGCCTCGCAGTGGCCGCACATCATACCCTCAACAAGCAGTGTCTCCTTTTCCGGAGAAAGGCCGCAGGACGCGCCATGGCTTTCAGGAAGCGCCTGAGAGCCTTCGCTGTACGGACGGATTTCCTTCCTCGCCTTCCTCTTCTGATGTGAGGAATCAAAGAGACGGAAGAAGTTGAGGCGCAGGGCGTTTGTCACAACGCAGAAGCTCGAGAGGCTCATGGCCGCCGCGCCGAACACGGGGCTCAGCTTGATGCCGAAGAAGGGGTAATAGACGCCCGCCGCGAGCGGGATGCCGAGGATATTGTAAATGAAGGCCCAGAAAAGGTTCTGATAGATGTTAACGAGCGTAGCGCGGCTCAGCCGTATGGCTGCGGGAACATCGGAGAGCCGGCTCTTCATGAGAACAACGTCAGCAGCGTCAATGGCCACGTCCGTACCCGCGCCGATGGCGATGCCGGTATCGGCGCGGGTCAGGGCCGGGGCGTCGTTGATGCCGTCGCCCACCATGGCCACTCTGCCCTGCTTCATGAAGTAGCGGACAACAGCCTCCTTGCCATCGGGACGCACGCCGGCGATGACCTCGTCAACGCCGGCTTTTCCGCCTATGGCTCTGGCCGTGCGCTCATTGTCTCCTGTGAGCATGACCGTATAAAGGCCCATTTCCTTCAGGGATGAAAACGCGGACGCGCTGTCCTCCTTGATGACATCAGCCACGGCGATGACACCGAGGAACCTGCCGCCCCGCTCAAAGAAGAGCGGGGTCTCGCCGCGCGAGGCGCATTCCCCGGAAGCCTTAACGGAAGCATCGGGAATTTCAGTCTTTTCGGCCACGAATTCCCTGTTGCCGCCGCGAACTTCTTCAGCACCAAGCTTTGCGGTAAGGCCCTTGCCGGGCACAGCTGCGAAACCGCTCACCTCCAGCGCAGTCAGGCCGTCATGCTTCGCTCTGGCCACGATGCCGCGGGCCAGGGGATGCTCGCTCAGGCTTTCCACTGCGAATGCGGACTCAAGGAGTTCCTTTTCACTGATGCCGTCAGCGGGCAGAATGCCTGTCACCTCGGGCTCGCCCTTGGTGATGGTGCCGGTCTTGTCCATGATGACAATTTCAGTGCGGCCGGTCAGCTCAAGAGATTCAGAGGTCTTGAAGAGGATACCGTGCTTCGCGCCAAGGCCATTGCCGACCATGATGGCCACGGGCGTAGCGAGACCGAGGGCGCAGGGGCAGCTGATGACAAGCACCGCGATGCCGCGGGCCAGGGCAAAGGCCATTTCCTGACCCGCTATGAGCCAGCAGATAGTGGTCAGAATGGCCAGACCGATGACGGTGGGCACAAAGACGCCGGACACGCGGTCCGCGATGCGGGCGATGGGGGCCTTGGTGGCCGCGGCATCGCTGACCATGCGGATGATCTGGGAAAGCGTGGTGTCCTGGCCGACGCGCGTGGCGCGGCAGCGCAGATAGCCGGTCTGGTTCACCGTGGCAGCGGAAACGATATCACCGGCCTTCTTGTCCACGGGCACGCTCTCTCCTGTGAGAGCGGCCTCGTTGATGGCGGACACGCCCTCCACAATGACGCCGTCCACGGGGATGTTCTCACCGGGGCGCACGGCAAAAATGTCGCCGGTCCTGACTTCGGCTATGCCTACTTCCACTTCCTTTCCGTCGCGGATAAGTGTGGCCTTCTGCGGCGCCATGGCCATGAGGCCTTTCAGCGCGTCGGTGGTCCTGCCCTTGCTTTTGGCCTCGAGAAGCTTGCCCACAGTGATGAGAGCCAGAATCATGGCCGCGGATTCGAAGTAGAAATCGCCAGCGTACTGCTTCACGAGATCAAGGCGGCCGTCAGCCTGGGCACGGGTTATGGCGAGAAGCACCACTGTGCTCCACACGAAAGAGGCGCCGGAGCCGAGGGCCACCAGGGCATCCATATTGGGCGCTCCATTGAGTGTGCTTTTGAAGCCGTTTACGAAAAATTTCTTGTTAATGACCATGACCGCGAGGGCCAGGAGCATCTGCACAATCCCATACGCCGTGTAGTTTCCGTCAAAAAACGCGGGAAGGGGCCAGTTGAGGAAGGCGTGCCCGCTGGTCATATACATGAGCGGGGCAAGAAGAATGAGCGACCAGATGAGGCGGCGCCTGAGAACAGGTGACTCGCGGTCTTTCAGAGCGTCTGCGTCCATGGCAGCGGCGCTCTGCGTATTTCCTGCCTGCCCGTTTTCCGGCTTCGCGCCATAGCCCGCGTCAACAACCGCTTTGACGATATCAGCGGGCGATGCCGTGCCTTCCACGCCCATGGTGTTGGTGAGCAGGCTCACCGAACACGACGTGACACCCGGCACGGCGGAAACGGCCTTCTCCACACGGGCGCTGCAGGCCGCGCAGCTCATGCCCGTGACAATGTATTTATCCATCCTGTCTGTCCTTTCCGCAATTTAAGGTTGAAGAAAATCTGTACTTGTAAAAGATAAACTAACTTCTAAAGCTGTCAACTGCAGATTGAAAACCATTTTCAATAAAACGGCAAGTCCCCATCCGGACAGCAGAAAAAAAAGAGCGCCATCCTGGGAAAGGGACAGCGCTCGTAAAATCAGGGAAAGGGGAGAGCCTGATATCAGGCGTAAAGGGCGGTGGAGAGATAGCGCTCGCCGGTATCGCAGATGAAAGTGACGATGTTCTTTCCCTTCATCTCCGGCCTGGCCGCGATTCTGAGGGCCGCGGCGACGTTGCAGCCCGAGGAGATGCCGCAGAGGACGCCCTGCTCCGAGATGAGCTTCTTCGCCATGCTGATGGCGTCATCGTTATCCATGGTCATGACCTCATCGAGGAGATTCACGTCCAGGGTATCCGGAATGAATCCCGCGCCAATGCCCTGAATCGCGTGCGGGCCGGCCTTGCCGCCGGAGATGACGGGGCTCGCGGACGGTTCCACGGCAACGACGCGGAAGCCTTTGATGCGTTCCTTGAGGAAGCGGCCCGTGCCGCTCAGGGAGGAGCCTGAGCCCACGCCGGCCACGAGCACATCGGCCTGGCCGTCGAGCTGTCTGTAAATCTCGGGACCCGTGCTGATGTAGTGAGCCTCGCGGGCTCTCAGATTGGTGAACTGGCCGAGAACCATGCCGCCCCTCTCTTTGGCGAGTTCGTAGGCCGTCTCAAGGGATCCCTTCATGCCCTTCGCGCCGGGCGTGAGCACAACCTCGGCGCCAAATCCGGCTATGAGTTTGCGGCGCTCGACGCTCATGGTTTCCGGCATGGTCAGAACGGCCTTGAGTCCCATGGCCCTGGCGGCCAGGGCGATGCCGATGCCCATGTTGCCGCTTGTGGCCTCAAGAACGGTGCTCCCGGGCTTCAGGGTGCCGTCGCAGAGAGCGCAGCGGATGAGGTGCAGGGCCACACGGTCCTTGATGGAGCCGCCGGGATTGCGGCTTTCGAGCTTCACGAAAACGTTGCCGGGCAGATCGGCGTCCAGGGCCGCGAGATGCAGCAGAGGGGTATTGCCGACGCCTTCGAGAACAGAATTCAGCATGGGAGGTTTCTCCTTCTCCGCCCTGCCGGGCGGCCCCGCATGAGGGCCGTCCGCAGCGGATGTGTTATTTCCTTTCCAATAGCCCCAAAGCAGGGGACCCGCTAGTCCCCGCAGGCGCGGAAAGCCTGATCAAGGTCAGCGATGATGTCCTCAGCGTTCTCGATGCCGATGGAAAAGCGCACGGAACCGGGTCTGATGCCGGCCTTGAGCTGCTCTCCTGCGGGCATCTGGGAATGCGTGGTCGAGGCAGGATGGATGACGAGGCTCTTGGTATCGGCCACGTTGGCGAGCAGGGAGAAAAGCTTCAGGCTGTCCACAAATTTCACGGCTGTCTCAGCGCCTCCCTTCAGGTCGACGAGGAAGATGGAGCCCGCGCCCTTCGGGAAATAGCGCTCATAGAGGGCGTGATCCGGGGAATCCGGCAGCGACGGATGATGGATTTTCTCCACGAGCGGGCAGGTCTTCAGATAATCGATGACCTTCAGGGCGTTCTCCACATGCCGCTCCACGCGCAGGGACAGGGTCTCGAGTCCCTGCAGGATGAGGAAACAGTTGAAGGGCGAGAGGCAGGGGCCCTCATCGCGCAGGAGCTGGGCCCGGATATAGGTGATGAGCGCAGCCTTTCCCGCGATACCAGTGTAGCTTAAGCCGTGATAGGACGGATCCGGTTCGGTGAGCCACGGGTAGCGGCCGGAAGCGGCGTAGTCGAAGCGCCCGCCATCCACAATGATGCCAGCGAGGGAGGTGCCGTGGCCGCCCAGGAATTTGGTGGCCGAGTAGACCACGAGATCGGCGCCGTGCTCGATGGGCCTCAGGAGGTACGGGGTCGCAAAGGTATTGTCCACAACCAGCATGATGCCGTGTCTGTGGGCGATTTCCGCGGCAGCGTCGATGTCCGTGAGATCCGAGCAGGGATTGCCCATGGTTTCGACGTAGACAGCCCGCGTCTTCTCCGTAATGGCGCGCTCGATGTTCGCGATGTCGGAGGTATCCACAAACGTCGTGGACACGCCCTGCCGCGGCATGGTCTGGCTCAGAAGGTTGAAGCTGCCGCCGTAGATGCTCCTCTGGGCCACGATGTGATCGCCGGAGCGCACGAGGCTCTGCAGGGCGAGCAGCACGGCGGAAGAGCCGCTCGACACGGCCAGGGCGCCGACGCCGCCGTCAAGGGCAGCCATGCGCTTCTCGAGCACTTCCTCCGTGGGGTTGGTGAGGCGGGAATAAATATTGCCGGGCTCTTTCAGGGCGAACCTGTCGGCAGCCTGCCGGCAGTCGCGGAAGACGTAGGACGTTGTCTGATATATGGGCACGGCGCGGGCGCCGGTCGCCGGATCGGCCTCTTCCTGTCCGGCGTGGACCTGAAGCGTTTCGAAATGCGGCATGACTCTCTCCTTATTTATAAGCAAAATACTATGTTTTTGTTGGGGTCATCCTAGGGAAGAGGCCTCCGGACGTCAACGCCTGCCGCTGGAAAATGTGTTATATGTCACACGCTGAAAAAACAGGGGTTTCTGCCGATCCTTGCGGGGCATGGCATTGGAATGATACGGATTCTCCAGCCGTCAGCGGACGTTAAGGGAGGAGCGGCATGGTATTTCTCAACGCCCTGCAGAGCATGATGAGCATCGTTCTCGTCTGCCTCGTGGGTTATGTTCTGGCCTGGAAGGGCTGGATAACAAGGGAAACGGAGATCTTCATTCCCCGTTTCGTCACACAGGTGGTGATTCCACCGTACATGTTTGGAAACGTGGTGACCCATTTCCAGCGCGAACAGTTCATGCACCTCATCGTGGGCTCCGTTGTTCCTCTCCTGAGCATCCTCGTGAGTTTTCTTCTCTTCATGGCCATAGCCTGGATCTTCCGTGTGGATAAGAAACACCGCGGGCTTTTCGCCACGGCAGCCGCCACTTCCAACACGCTCTTCATCGGCATTCCCGTAAACACGGCGCTCTTCGGCGACGTGGCCATGACGCAGGTGCTGCTCTATTTCTTCGGCAACACGGTCTTCTTCTGGACCATAGGCAACTACTGCCTGGCAAGTGAAGGCGAGCACAAGAGCCAGCGCCTCGCAGTCAGGGACATTTTAAAACGCATCTTCTCGCCTCCGCTCTGCGGCATGCTCGCAGGCATAGCCTGGGTGCTGATAGGCCTTCCCCTGCCCCTTGTTCTCAAGAATTCCTGCATCATGCTGGGCAGCATCGCCTCCCCCCTTGCCCTTGTCTTCATCGGTGTCATCCTGCGCCGCATCGACTGGAAAGGCGTGAAGATGGGCAGGGATATCACGCTCTGCCTTATCTGCCGCCTGGCCATTTCTCCGGCCATCCTCATCGGCATGCTGCACTTCATTCCCCTGCCGGCCCTCACCGGGCACGTCTTCATCATGCAGTCGAGCCTCCCCTGCATGACCAATATTGCCCTGGTGGCCGCCTTCTACGGCGCGGACAGGCAGTTCAGCAGCGTTTTCGTGGCCCTTTCCACCATTCTTGCCATGATTACCGTGCCCTGCTGGATGACGGTCATCACGCTCTATATGTGACGCTTCTGAAATACGGGGGTTCACCATGCCCAACGACGTCTATCACGGTTTTCACGAATTCTACGTTCACTGCTGTCAGACGGGACAGTCCCCGGCGGCTCTTCTTTCAGGCAGGCAGGAATCCGCGCGCCTGCCCGTTGATACAGCCCATGACGGGGACGGAGAGGAGGCAGTCTTCAGGCTGCGGCTGCCTCTCATCGCAGCCGATATTGCCTCCTTCTCGCGACGGGACACGAGAACTTTTCCCATGATGGAACACCTTTTTTCCGAAGGCCTCGCCCGGGATCTCTCAGAGGACACGCTCCTCTGGATCGACAGCATGGGATACAGTCTGGACTGGCTCTTCTTCGGACAGGGGGCCATGCTGAAAAATGGTTACAGGCCGGTTCCCTTATTCAGGGAGGGCGGCGCCGCTCCTCTGGACGGCCGGGAAATCCGCCTCATGCGCTCCATGGCGCCGAGCTGGACTGGCTCGGACTGGGCCTGGCTTCACGGGGGGCGCTACCTGCGCCGCCAGAACATGCCGCCTTCCCTGGCCATTGTCTCCCGCGCCGTTGTGAGCTGGAACATCCTTCCTCTCTCGCCCGCCCTTCCCGATGCGGCAGAGGTCTGCGCCCACGTCCAGGATGTGGCGAAAACCCTTAATCCCCAGTCCTGGGGCCGCACCTGGCGCAGTTACGTGGTGAGGAGGCTGCAGGCGAGCCAGGCCAGGGCCGGCATGCTCGTCGGTCTTACGCCCTCGGCCACGGCATCCTATATGGCCGGCCGCAGCGAACCCACTGACTCCGCTCTCAAGGCCTTTCTCCTTCTGGACGGCGTACTGACCCGCCACGGGCGCGACGGACTCGTGGATTTTCTGAACATGCTGAATGAGGAAGCGGTCAGCCGGGGCTTCGCCGATCTCGGAGAAGTTTTCCGCAAACGCACCTGGGGCTGGACGTCCCGCTCGGACAGCACGGAGAAAAGCCATGACACGGGCGACCGGGCGTAAAGGACTGCCGCGCCCTGCCCGCTTCTGGGCTGCCCTCGCCGTGCTCGCCGGCGTCGCCCTGGTCACGGCCATGGGCGCCATGATAACCGTCGCCCTGCCCGGTCTCGCGGGCAGTTTCGGCGCCTCAGACGCCGACGTCGTCTGGACGGTCACCTGCTATCAGATGGCCAGCATGGCCTGCGTTCTGCCAGCCGCATCCCTGGCCGGAACCTTCGGGGACAGGATAATCTTTCTCACAGGCCTCCTTCTCTACGCCGCGGGCTCACTCCTCTGCGCTCTCTCCCCGGACCTCGCCACGCTCACGGCATGCCGTGCCCTGCAGGGCGTTGGCGCGGCCGGCTGCACGGGCGTCAGCCTCAAACTCATCGAGACCATTTTTCCGAGCAGGCTGCTCGGACGCGGCATAGGGCTTAACGCGGTCACCATCTCCGCTTCCATCATCCTCGGTCCGGCCATCGCCTCGGTCATCCTCTCCCGCGCTTCCTGGCCATGGCTCTTCTTGGCCGCCATTCCCGCCGCGCTTGCCGCCGCGGGTCTCGCCTTCGCTTTTCTGCCGCGCGAGAAACCGGAAAATCTCACTCCTCCCGCAAAGGCTGGCACGCTGAAGGAGCTTTTCCCCAACCTTCTGACCTTCGGCGCCTTCTTCCTCCTTGTGGCCGCTCTCTCCCGCGGGGCCGCCCCCCCTGTCTCGGCAGGTCTTGCCGCCCTCTTCCTCCTGGCCCTCGTCCTTTTCGTGCGCCTTGAGCGCAGGAGCCCTTCCCCCTCACTGCCCGTGGATCTTCTGGCGCGGCCCGTCTTTTCCCTTTCCATGACGAGCCAGCTCTTCTGCTTCATGGCCCAGTCAGCCGTGGTCACAGCCTGCCCGTTTTTCTTTCAGGAAAGGCTTGGCTTCTCCGTGGTCACCACAGGGCTCCTGCTCACGGCCTGGCCCCTCGGTCATATTGTCTCCTCCCTCGTCTCGGGAAGACTCACGGAGCGCGTGAGTCCTGCTCTCGTGGGATTTCTGGGCATGTCCGTCTGCACGGTCGGCATCGTGTCCTTCCTCTGGCTTGAAGGCGGCCCTCTGGACGCTGCCTGGCGCCTCTCCGTCTGCGGCTGCGGCTATGGTTTCTTTCAGGCGCCCAACGATCAGACCACGCTTCTCGCCGCGCCCCATTACCGGCGCAGCGCGGCCAGCGCCTTTCTTGCCCTTGTCAGATCCCTCGGACAGATGATCGGAGCTGTAGCCGTCTCATCAGCCTTCCATTTTTTTCCGGATATCCCGGAGGCGTCCTATCTTGCTGCAGCGGCCTTCGCCTCGGCCGGCACATGCTCACTCGCCCTGCGCTGGCGTTTCCTGAAAAAAAGATTCACCAGCCGCGTCAGGCACAGACCTTCGGCCTTCGGCAGCCTCATACGGAAAAGAAGGAATTCGAGCGGAAAACAATCAGCGCCGAAATGACGCAGAGCCCCATCAGAAACGCGATGTAGGCCGTGCGCGAGCGGATGGCGAGAAGCGCGCCCGAGAGCGCCGCGGCGTAGACGAAGGTCCAGGAAAGATCGGGGATAATCGGATAGACGCCCAGGGCCAGAAGAGTGCAGACCACCCCGCAGAGCAGGGTGTAGCTCACGGCGTAGAGAATGGCGTGCATGCCCGCCCGGCGCAGTATGCTCTGGTAGACCACCTTCTCGGGGTGCGGATCAGCCGCCTCCATGTCAGGCAGAAAGCGATCCTCGTATATCCGGTAGCGCTGTTCGAGCCAGCTGCCGGCCTGGGCGCAGAGCATGGCCAGGATGAGCGGCAGAAGCATGCTCCCCGCGTCCACAAAGTGCGCGGTGCGGGCAAAGGGAAAAAGCAGGAGGAAGGCCATGCCGCCGAAGGGATGAATCACGGTTCCCATGGCGATGACGTCCTGCCAGAGGAGCTCCAGCGTAATGCCGATGGGCAGGGCGACGCTCCACTGATCCGTGACGAAGCCCGCAATCATGGCGAGGGCGAGTGGGCGCTCCACGAGCCCCACAATGAACGAGAAGCGGGCCGCGCCGATGAGCACGAAGAGAAGACAGCAGGGAAGGCCGGCCAGGAGAAGATTAAAGAACAAATTCATCGGGAATCTTCTCAGGTTCCAGGGGCACGGCCCTGAAATCGAGTTCCGTGCCCTGGCCGGACACGAGTTCGCGCAGGGCCGCCATATCGTCCTCGGACACAGCCACGTGGGTGCACAGCTGTTTCTTGCCGGCGCCGTAATGCAGATTGCCGATATTGAGCACGTTCAGGGTCACGCCGCTGCGCGCCGCCGTGCGCACATCCTGCAGGTTCTCAAAAAGCACGAAGCTCTCGTCGCCGCATTCCTTCAGCGTCCCGGCGAGATCCTTCAGGGGCACGAAACGTACGTCCACATGGTGGGGAATGGCCAGGCTCATGATCTGCTGCCGGAGCAGGTCTTCCGCGAGAGCGTCATTTGCGACGATGAGATGCGCGGCGCCTGTATAGGGAAGCCAGCCCTCGATGACCTGTCCGTGGATAAGGCGGTTGTCTACGCGGAACCACATGGACTAGCCCTTGTGCTGTTCCGCTCTGGCCTCACCGCTTTTTTCGGCGTGCCTGTGCTTCAGCATGGCGCCAGGAACCACAATGCCCTTGACGCCGGCCTCACTGGCTACTTCCGCCAGTTCGGCGAGGGGGAGCGTGCGGGAGGAAAAAACCTTGAGCAGCATGGGCAGGTTCACACCTGTCACGACTTCAACATTGAGCGATGAGAGAAGGGAGAGCGCGAGATTGGTGGGTGTGCCGCCAAACATATCGGTCAGCACGATGACGCCCGCGCCCTTGTCGAGACGTTCGGCTGCGTCCTTGAGCCTGCGCACCGTCTCGGGCACTTCCTGCCCCACGTCGACACTGATGGACGTGCAGTCGGAAAGCGGTCCGAGAATAAACTCGGCGGTGCGCAGTATGGCCGACCCGTAGTCGGCGTGCGACACCACGATGATCCCTGCTTCCGGGGTTCCCTTCTTTTCAACAGTTTCTTCAGGCATAGCGCAAACCTCCAGACTGAGACAGGACAGGATCCGTCAGGCGGGATCCGTTCGTTTTCGAAGTGTGCCAGCTTTCAGGCGGCATGACAAGCTACCCGAGTTCCAGATGCCTGTGTTCCAGGGTCACCGGGTATCCCGCCTGATGCAGGGCCGTATGCACGGCCTCGGCCACGGCCACGGATCTGTGCCTGCCGCCCGTGCAGCCGAAAGCAATGGTCAGACGGTAGCGGCCTTCGTTCTCCATGAGCGGGAGAATAAAGAAGATCAGCTCCAGAAGCTTGGTGCGGAATTCCCTGGCCTTGGGCGTGGCGAAAACGTAATCGGCCACGTCGCTGTCCTTTCCGCTCTTCGCCCTCAGCTCGGAAACGAAGTAGGGATTCGGCAGGAAACGCAGGTCGAAGACATAGTCGGCTTCCCGGGGCACGCCGTACTTAAAGCCGAAGGAAATGATATTCACCCTGAGGGCGCGCAGGTTCCCTGTCCTCGATCTGAAGCGCCTCTGGATGACGCGGCGCAGGTCGTGGATGGAAAACCTCGTCGTGTTGACAACCATGTCGGCCATGGCGCGCAGGGGCGCAAGCCGTTTTCTCTCGAGGAGCACAGCCGCCTCAAGGCCGACACCCTCGCTCTCAAGAGGATGGGGACGGCGCGTCGTGGCGTAACGGCGCATAATCTCGGCCGTGTCCGCCTCAAGGAAGACGATCTCAGGCGTCCAGCCTTCGCGGCGGAGGCCCTCTATGGCGTCCTGGATGGTATCGAGAAAATTGGACTGGCGTATGTCCATGCCGAGGACAATGCCCTTGAAATGTGCCATGGACGGCTTTTCCATGAGCGCGACCATTTCACCGGCCATGGTAGCGGGAAGCCCGTCCACAGTGAAATAGCGCAGGTCCTCGAAAACCTGTATGGCCGTGCTCTTACCGGATCCGGAAAGCCCGGTGACAATGCAGACGCGCAGGTTCCTGCGTTCGGCTGCCCCGTCCTCCCGGTTCTCACCTGTCGTCCCTGTGCCGGCAGATCCCATTCCCGGAGCGGGCTTCTTCTGCGGCTCCTGCCTTTCCCCGGCAGACAGCCGCCGTCCGGGGTCGGCGCTTTCCGTGGGAGCATCCTCCCCGCGGCGGCGGACATTCTCAGTTCCTACAGCCCGCTCCCCGGTGAGGGGAACTTTTCTTTCGTATTTCCCTTCCATGGCCCTGCACCTCCGGCACATACCGAAACGAGGCCGATCAGGAAGGGCTCCCCGCGTGCAGGGAGCCCCTCGGAATGCCTTATGTACGCTTATACAATGGGGTCAATCAGACCGATGCTGCCCGTACGGCGGCGGTACACGATATTAATGCGGTTGTTTTCCTGATTCAGGAAGACAAAGAAGTCGCTGCCGATGTTGTCGAGCTGCATGACCGCTTCCTCAAGATGCATGGGCTTGGGGCTGAAACGGTCCGTTCCATCGACCCCGGGGTTTTCTGCCTCGCCCTCAAGGTTGTAGGTGAAGACATCTACTTCGGTTCCGCGGGCCTTGCGGCGCTGCTCCTTGACGCGGGACACGTGCTTCTTGATCTGGCTCTCCAGCTTGTCTGTAACGAGGTCGATGGCGGCATACATATCAGAAGTCTGCTCGCTGGCCTTCAGGTGCAGTCCCTCGCCGACGACGGTCACTTCGCAGTTATAGCGAATCTTGTCCACGGTCATAACGACATTCACTTCCAGACCGGCGGACTTGCCGAAGAAGCGGCCAAGCTTTTCAAGGCGGCGGCGTGCGTACTTCTTGAGATGATCGGAAGCCTCAAAATTCTTAAAGGCGTAGGCAATATTCATAAACGACCTCCAGGTTGACCTTTTCCAGGCAATCCGTGAACGGTACGGACGGAAAAGGTGTCCATGTCTGCCCGGCCGGGCGTTTCCCCGGCCGTAACACCGGAGAAACGGGGCTCCGCCGCAGCGGTTCCGCCCCCCCCCGCCGGGTACAGAATTCCTGCTATGAAAATCTCATTGACGGCATGTGTTGTCAACTCCCGGGGAAAATATCCCGCCCGCCCCTGACAAAAAGGAAAAACGGAAAGGAACAGGGCTCCTCCGGGAGACCAGGCTGTGCCGGCTCCGGGGCCTCCGCAGGCAGCCGGAAGAAGGTCCCCGCGGTACGGAAAATTCACAGGCAGGAGCCCGGCTTCGGTCAGCACGCAGGGACGCTCCCTGGCCCCTGGCGCACCGCCGGAAATGCCGCCGGTCAGAGGGAGCAGGAGTGCACACCGGGGCCTCACCGGAAGCCGGGCGGAAAGACACCGGGCGGGGCACGGCAGAAAGAAGGACAGTACGGGAAGCCGGGGGGCTGGTGTTTATCCGGCAGGCTCAGGGAAGACGCAAAGGCAGCCTTTCAATTCGCGGAAACTCCTGTGGGCTGCCTTCTGTGGCACGGCGGCAGGACAGGCCAAATCTAAAGAAGCTTGCGGCGCCTGGAGGATGACGGGATATTCAGTGCGCCGCGGTACTTGGCCACGGTTCTGCGGGCTATGGTGATGCCGAGCTTTTCCTTGAGCTGCTTCACGAGCTCCTCGTCGCTCAGGGGCGACTGCGGGTTCTCTTCGCTGATGAGTTTCTTAATAAGAGCGCGCACGCTCTCTGAACCCACCTGGCTGCCGTCCTGGAGCGCGACGCCGGAGTTGAAGAAAAATTTGAGCTCGAAGATGCCGAAAGGCGTGGAAACGTACTTGTTCGTGGTAATGCGGCTGACCGTCGACTCGTGCATGCCGATTTCCTCGGCCACGTCGCGCAGGATAAGGGGCTTGAGGGCCCGCACTCCGTTTTCGAAAAAGTCCCTCTGATAGTGGACTATGCTCTCCATGACTTTGTACAGCGTGCGGTTGCGCTGTTCGAGGCTTCTTATGAGCCAGCTCGCGGCCCGCTTCTTTTCCGTGCAGTATTCCTTTTCCTTGTCCGTGATGCGTTTGTCGTTCTCGAACGTGTCCGAGACAGTGAGGTGCGGCAGACCGTCCTCATTGAGCAGGATGACGAAGTCACCGCCGATTTTGCGCACGTAGACGTCAGGGCTTACGTATACGGGCTCGCTTCCGCCAAAGCTCGATCCCGGCATGGGATCAAGGGAGCGGATGACTTCGAAATATTCCTTCAGGTCGTCCTCATCGAGCCTGAACTTCTTCATGAGCGGCTTGAGGCGGTTGTTCTCAAAGTCCTCGAGATGATTCTCCACGAGATCAACAAGGACGGGATCACGGTCGAGCCCCTTCTCCCTGATTTGGATCATGAGACATTCCACGGGAGTGCGGGCGGCCACGCCAACGGGATCGAAGAGCTGAATGCGCTTCAGGACCTTTTCCACGTCCTCGGGCTTGCAACCGGACATTTCGGCGATTTCCCCGAGTGTAGCCTGCAGGTATCCCGTGGAGGACAGATTGCCGATGATATTTTCGCCGATGGCTACCTCCTCCGGCTTCATGTCCGAGAGATGAAGCTGCCAGAGAAGATGTCCGGACAGAGTGGGCTTGCGCGAATAGCGCACTTCGGCCGGCACGCCCTCCTCTTCCTGAATCTCGCGCTGCTGGAAATCACGCGGCGAGCTCGCGAAGTCGCCGAGATAATCCTCCCAGTCCTCATTGCGCGACGATTCCCTGTCGTAGACGTTCTCCTGGTCGTGGTCAGGCTTGCGTTCCGGTTCAGCCTGCTGCCTTTTCTCATCCATGGTGGGCTGATCCACCGACTCCTCAAGGAAGGGATTCTCCATCAGTTCCTTGCGCACGGTTTCCACGAGATCCAGTCTGGACAGCTGCAGAAGCCTGATGGACTGCTGCAGCTGGGGTGTCATGACGAGCTGCTGGCTTAATTTAAGCTGCTGACGAAGTTCAAGAGCCACGTTCCGCCTCTTCTGTTACTGCCGGCTGAAGAAGCTGGCATGATTTTTGATTTCCTATAAGCGAGTAGCACGCTAAGATTTATTTCGCAATACCGGGTCCCCGGAAAAGAACAGAAAGAAAGGGGTTGATCCGCCGCCGGGAGGAGAACGGACTGGCCGCCCTTCCGCACTGACGGCATTCTTCTGCGGTTTCCGGGAAGGCGCTCTTCAGGTTTTCAGTAAGGGGCATTCCGCTGTTTCTCTTCCGTTCCTGCCTTGAGAATGGCTCCTGTATGATCTATTTTGATGCTTCCGGAAAAGGCTTTTCCCGGACTGCACTTCAAAAAATTTAAAAGGAGACGGCCCCCCGACTGGGAGCCCTTACGCATTCATGAAAAAAACCAACGCGAGCTGGGGCGGACGCTTCAAACAGGGCCCCGCGGAGGCCGTAGCGGCCTACACCGAATCCGAATCCTACGATCGCTATCTTGCTCCCCAGGATATCCGTGGCTCTCAGGCTCATGCCCGCATGCTGGCCCGCCAGGGCGTCATCAGCAGGGAAGACGCTGACACTCTTGTGAAGGGCCTGGATCAGGTCGCCCGTGAAATCAGGGAGGGCTCCTTTGTCTGGAAGCCCGAACTCGAGGACGTGCACATGAACGTCGAGGCCAGGCTCACGGAAATCGTGGGCGAGGTCGGCAAACGCCTGCATACGGGCAGAAGCCGCAATGACCAGGTGGGGCTCACCTTCAGGCTCTTCGTTTCCGACAGCCTCGCCGAGTGGCAGCACCTCCTCGTAAAGCTCATCGCCCGTTTCCGCGAAAAAGCCATGGAGTATCAGGACGCCATCCTTCCGGGGTGCACGCACATGCAGCCGGCCCAGCCCATCAGCCTGGCCCACCAGCTCCTGGCCTACGCCTGGATGCTCGAGCGCGACACGAAGCGCATCGATGACACCCTGAAGCGCGTGCGTGTCTCACCGCTCGGGGCCGCCGCCCTGGCCGGCACCACCTACCCCCTCGATCCGGAGAGCGTGGCAAAGGACGTGGGCTTCAACGGCATCTACCACAATTCCCTGGACGCCGTATCGGACCGCGACTTTGTACTCGAGGCCCTCTTCGACGCCTCCCTCATCATGCAGCACCTCTCCCGCTACTGCGAGGAGACCATTTACTGGGCCAATCCCAATTTCGGCTTTGTCACCCTTTCGGACGGCTACTCCACGGGCTCTTCCATCATGCCCCAGAAGAAAAATCCGGACGTGGCCGAGCTCATGCGCGGCAAGACTGGCCGGGTCTACGGCTCCCTCATGAGCCTGCTCACCGTCATGAAAGGCCTGCCCCTCGCGTATAACCGCGACCTTCAGGAGGATAAGGAGGGTTTCCTTGACACCTCCCACACGGTGATCACTTCCCTCACCGTCCTCGAAGGCATGCTCTCCGAGCTTTCCTACAACACGAAGCGCATGGAGGAGGCGTGCAGCCGCGGCTTCCTGAACGCCACGGAAATGGCCGACTATCTCGTGGGCAAAGGCGTCCCCTTCCGCGAGGCCCATCACATCACCGGGCACGCTGTGGCCCTGGCCGAGCAGGAAGGAAAGAAGCTCGAAGATCTGCCCCTGCAGGAACTCAGGGGCGTGGACAGCCGCATCGACGAGGGCGTCTACGCCGTCCTCGACTACCGCGCCGCCGTGAGACGCAGGGAAACGCCCATGGGAACGGGTCCGAAGTCCGTCGCGAGGCAGATCGCCGATCTCGGAGCCTGGCTGGATTCCCGCCCGGAAAGCGCGCCGGACGGCCGTCATGAATAGCGATCGGCGAAAAGGTACGGCGGAGGAGCCCGGCCATGAGCGCGGGGGAGGCTGGAAGCTGCCTCTCCTGTGCGCGGCTGCGGCCGCCGCTGCCGCTGTCCTCTTCTGGGGCCTGAAGGCGGCCACAACCTCCGACCCGGCCATCGACAGCGAACTCATGGAAATCTCCACGTCCTGGATGCAGGAAGTTACGGAAAATTCCTCGGCTTCATTCAACAGCGAGATCCAGGCCGCGGTCAGAGGGTACACCACAGCCCCGGCCCGCGACGCCAGCGTCGCGGCCATAGGACGCAGATCCATTGATGACGGGCGCCTCGACATGGCCTGCGCCGTCACCCGCTACATACAGAACCGCGAGCTCCGCCTTTCCCTTCTGCGCGACATCGACAACACAGCCCGTGGGAGCTGCGCCACGCTCCCCTGGAGCGCCTTCGCCGTCCGGAGCATAGCCGATGACGATCCCTCCATGGCCGCCACCCTCGCACGGGAAGTGAACAGCCGCTGGGAAGCCTGCGGACGCAATCTCGGACCGGACTACCACGAAGGCGGCCCGAGGCCCGGAACGGCCAGACCGGAAAGACCGGAAAGCCTGGGTCCGGATTCCGGGGATATCATCCGGGATGAACCCGATGGCGAATCTGACGGCGGACCGGACGCTGAAAGCGGGGAGGACAGGGACAGCGGGGCAGCGCAGCCCCAGGGAGCCCCCTCCGAACTTGGCGCGGATCCGGGCGATGACACTCCCGATTCCAAGGCGGCCCCCGACGAAAACGACATCCGCAATTAGTTACATATTTTTCCGTATTTCCCTCACGTGAGAAGGAGAGACATATGGCAGACAATGCATGCACAGCCCCCGCTGCGGGAACCGCAAACGCTCTGACCGGCCGCCCCGAGTGGCCCGCCTGGATTGAAAGGAAGCGCATTGACGATGCTCTTACGGCCGAAGCCTATGAAAAGGCCGGCCCAACCTGCCGCGCAGCCATCAAGACGGCCACGGCCATGTTCATGCGCTATGACGCCCCGGCCAGGGAGGTCGTTCACGAGGAACGCACGGATCCCTCATCCGGCTTCTGGCGTTCGCGCACTGTCTTTCCCGCTCCCTGGGCTGTCGTTGCCTTCACCCCGGAGTATACGGCCGCGGCGCGTCTCCTCGGCGCCGTTATGCCCGCCATCATCACGGGCGTGCCGCTCATCGCCGCCGTCTGCGTGGGCGGCATCCCCTCGGAGCCCCTTCTGACCGCTCTGGATCTCGCCGGCATAGAGGACATCTTCTCCCTCTCGGACGTGGAACTCTCCGCCCTTCTCGAGGAAACGCAGCCTGGTCCCGGCCGCCTCGTTCTTCTGCACACGGGCCGCCTTGACACTCTGCGCCTGCAGGCGAGGGGACTGCACGTCCCCGTCTTCGAGGAGCGGCGCGCCCCCACAATTACCATTCCACGGCCCGAGCTCTTCAATCTTGATGTCCTGCGCTTCGCCCAGGGCGACGCCCCCGTGGACGAGGCCCTCGAAAGCCCCGCACCTGACGCTCCCGATGTTCTCTACGCCGCTCCCGAAGCCGTCCGCAGGCACTGCCTTGCCCGCGCCCGCTCCCAGTTCTCGCTGGGCATGGCGCCCCTGGCCCTGACGCCCGGCTGCGAGGGCTTCTGGCTGCATCACGGCCTCGGAAGAAGCTTCTTCCTGAGCCACCGCGTGGGCTTCGGGCTCGATCTGGACGGGCAGCAGAATTAGGGGGAAGCCATGGATCAGTCAAAGCTGCGCAACATCGGCATCATCGCCCACATTGACGCAGGCAAGACCACGCTTACGGAGCGCATTCTCTTCTACACGAGGAAAATCCACCGCATGGGCGAGGTCCACGAGGGCACGGCCACAATGGACTTTATGCCCGAGGAACAGGAGCGCGGCATTACCATCACCTCGGCCTGCACCACCTGCCACTGGAAGGACAGGGTTATCAACATAATCGACACGCCCGGCCACGTGGATTTCACCATCGAGGTGGAGCGCTGCCTCAGGGTTCTCGACGGCGCAGTAGGTGTCTTCTGCGCCGTGGCCGGCGTGGAGCCCCAGTCCGAGACCGTCTGGCGCCAGTCCGAGCAGTTCGGCGTGCCCAAGCTCGCCTTCGTGAACAAGATGGACCGCCCCGGCGCCGACTTTGACAGAACAGTACAGGCCATACGCACACGCCTTGGAGCCAACGCCGTGCCTGTCACCATTCCCGTGGGTTCAGGCGCCGACTTTTCCGGCGTCATCGATCTCATAAGAGCGAAGGTTCTCTCGTTCTCGGAAGACGATGAGGGCATGACCGTCTCGGAATCCGCTCCGGAAGGAGATCTGAAAGAGGCCTGCTCAAAAGCGCGGGATCACATGCTGGAATCCCTGGCCGATGTGGACGACGTTTTCATGGAAAAATACCTGGAGGGTTCCGTCACAGAGGATGATATACGCTCCGCCATGCGCCGGGCCGTGCTGGCCCGGACCTTTACGCCCGTTCTCGCCGGCTCCGCTCTCGGGAACAAGGGAGTACAGCCTCTCCTCGACGCCATCTGCGACTTTCTGCCCTCCCCCTGCGATCTGCCTCCCGTGAAGGGACTCGACGCGAAGGGAGAATCCGTCAGCGTGCCTCTCACTGAAGACGGTCCGTTCGTTGGCCTCGTCTTCAAGGTAGTCATGGAAGACGGCCGCAAGACAGCCTTCCTGCGCGTCTATTCAGGCCGCTTCGACGAAGGCGACAGCCTGACCAACGTCAACCGGGGAAAAGACGACCGTGTGGGCCGCATCTACCGCCTGCACGCAGATCACAGGGAGCAGCTCAAAAGCGCCTCCGCCGGAGACATTGTGGCTGTCGTTGGCCTGCGCAGCGCCCATACGGGCGAAACGTACGCGAAGGGGATTGACGTCAGGCTGGAAGCCATCGAGTCCTACGCCCCCGTCATCACCCTCGCCCTCGAGCCCAGGAACGCCGATGAAGGCAAGGTGCTCGACGAGGCTCTGGCCCGCTACACGGAAGAGGATCCCACCCTGCTTTCTCATTTCGACGAGGAAACGGGCATGCGCACCATTTCGGGCATGGGCGAGCTGCACCTCGATGTCACCCTCGAGCGCATGCGCCGCGAGTACCATATCAGTCCGCGCGTGGGAGCCCCCGAGGTCATCATGCGCGAGACCATCACAGGCACGGGCGAGGGCGACTGCGTCTTCGACCGTGAGCTTGGGAAAGTGCAGCACTTCGGCCACGTCAGCGTTTCCGTCGCCCCCAGGCCCCGCGGCGCAGGGAATACGGTGAAACCCGGCAGCTTCCTGCCTGAGGACAAAATCGCGGCCGCGAAGGTCATCCAGAAGGAACTCCTGGCCGCAGCCCTGGAAGGCGCCACTGACGCGCTCCAGAGCGGCGATCTCACGGGCTACCCCGTGGTGGATGTCGCCGTCACCATCACAGGCATCGAACGGCGCGACGGCGTTGCCTCTGAGCCCGGCTGCCGCATGGCCGCTGCACAGGCCCTGAAGCAGGCTCTGGCCGCTGCGTCCCCCGTTATTCTCGAACCAGTCATGAACGTAACCATCAGCTGTCCCGAAGCGGAACTTGGCAGCGCCATCAGCCTCTTCGGCACTCTCGGCGGCAAAATCGACGAGATGGAAGACAATTCGGGCCAGAAGGTGGTTCACGGAACGGCCTCCTTACGGAAGCTCTTCGGCTTCTCCACAAAACTGAGGAGTGCCACCCAGGGGCGCGCCGGACTCGTCATGTCCTTCAGCCGCTTCGACAGGGCCTAGCTCCATGGCATCCTCAGCCAGAGAACGTCTCAGGAATGCGTCCCGGAGACTCACTGCCGGACAGGGAAACAGCGCCCCGGCCGCCAAGAAGAGCCTTGGTCAGCACTTTCTGACAAATCCCGGCATATGCCGGCGCATCGTGGATCTCATCGCTCCCTCCGGAAGCGACAGCATCCTCGAAATCGGTCCCGGCCCCGGCGCGCTGACGGGCGTGCTCGAAAAGGCGCCCCACGCGCGCCTGCTTCTCCTCGAAAAAGATGACTACTGGGCCGGCGTGCGCGCCAGGGAGGGCGGCCCCTCTACGGAAGTGCGCTGCATGGACGCCCTGACCTTCCCCTGGGGGGACCTTGAGGGACAGTGGAAACTCATCGGCAACCTCCCCTACAATGTGGCCTCCCCGCTCATCTGGGACATAGCCTGGAAGTGCCGGGCCCTCACAAGAGCCGCCTTTATGGTCCAGAAGGAAGTGGGCGATCGCCTCGCCGCGGCGCCCGGCACCCGGCACTACGGCGCTCTCTCCGTGTGGGTGCAGGCCTGGCTTTGCGTGCGCATGGAATTCACCCTGGGGCCGGGCGCCTTCTCTCCGCCGCCAAAAGTCGACTCAGCCGTGCTTTCCTTTACCCCGCTCCCGCCGGAAAGGCACCCGAAGAACCCGGAACGGCTCGCCTCGCTGATAAAACTCTGTTTCCAGCAGCGGCGCAAGCAGATGGGCGGCCTCTTCCGGCGCGCCGGCCGGGGAGATCTCCTGGAAGGCCTCGCCGCTCTCGGCATCAGCCCGGAGAAGCGCCCCGAGGAACTTTCTGTTTCCGATTTTCTGGCTCTTTCGGAACAGTCAGTGAAGTCAGTTCCCCCCCGATTATAGAGGGGGAGTCTTCCGGGCAAGATAATAAAAACTTCTTCTTTCCTCTGTCAGGGCAGCCACGGGACTTTCCTCATCAGGGCGCACCCATGCCGGGGGCACAAAATAAGGGGGTCCGCCACCTGGCGGACCCCCTCTGATTTTTTCAGCCTTTTCAGCACTCAGTCAGATTACTTTCCGTGCCTGAGTGCTTTCTGGTTCTTGGCGGCCTTGATAAATTCCCTGAAAAGCGGGTGCGGGGCCATGGGGCGGGAGCGGAATTCCGGATGGAACTGGCAGCCCAGGAACCACGGATGATCCTTGAGCTCGACAATTTCCACGAGGGATTCATCCGGGGACATACCGCTGTAGACAAGTCCCTTCTCTCCGAGGGCGTCGCGGAAGGCGTTATTAAATTCATAGCGGTGGCGGTGGCGTTCCTGCACCAGCGGCTGCCCATAGGCCTCCGCGGCCTTCGTTCCGGGGATGATCTTGCAGGGGTAGGCACCAAGACGCATGGTGTGCCCCTTGTTGCTGGTCTCGTCGCGTTCCTCCACCTTGTTGGTGTGCACGTCGTACCATTCGGTCATGAGATAGATGACCTTGTGCTCGGAAAGCTTGTCGAACTCTTCCGAATTGGCGTCTTCCAGGCCGAGCACATGGCGGGCGAACTCAATGACGGCACACTGCATGCCGAGGCAGATGCCGAAGAACGGCACCTTGTTCTCACGGGCGTAGCGGATGGCGCTGATTTTGCCTTCCACGCCGCGGTAGCCGAAGCCGCCGGGAACAAGAATGCCATCCACGTCGCCGAAGAAGGATCCCGCGTTCTCGTCCGTCACTTCCTCGCTGTTCACGTACTTAAGATTAACGGAGAGATGGTTCGCGAGGCCGCCGTGCACGAGAGCTTCGTGCAGGCTCTTGTAGGCTTCCTTGAGATCCACATACTTGCCCACGATGGCAATGGTGACGGATCCTTCGGGATGCTCGAAATCGTAAATCATCTTGCGCCAGGCATCGAGGTGCGCGTTGTGGGCCGGCAGGCGGAGCATGATGGCCACCTTCTGGTCAAAGCCTTCCTCAAAGAATTCCAGGGGCAGTTCGTAAATATTGGCTACGTTGACCGATGAAAAAACGGCGTCCTGATCCACGTTGCAGAAGAGCGCGATCTTCTGCCTCAGTTCGTCAGGCACGTTCGTTTCGCAGCGGCAGAGGATGATGTCGGGCTGAATGCCGATGGAGAGCAGCTCCTTGACGCTGTGCTGCGTGGGCTTGGTCTTGAACTCGCCCGCGGCGCGCAGGTAGGGAACCAGAGTCAGATGGATATTCAGGCAGTTGTCACGGCCGAGCTCGGATCGCAGCTGTCTGATGGCTTCGAGGAAAGGCAGGCCTTCGATATCGCCGACAGTGCCGCCGATCTCAATGATGGCGACATCAGGGGCGTCCTCGCCCTCGGCAAGAGAAAGCACGACGCGCTTGATCTCGTCAGTGATGTGCGGGATCACCTGCACGGTGGCACCCAGGTAGTCCCCGCGGCGTTCCTTGTGGATGACGCGGTTATAAACGGCGCCGGACGTGGTATTGTTCTTCTGGGAAAGGGAAATGTTCAGGAACCTCTCGTAATGGCCGAGATCGAGGTCCGTTTCAGCGCCGTCGTCCGTGACGAAAACCTCTCCGTGCTGGAAGGGGTTCATGGTGCCGGGATCAACGTTGATGTAGGGATCCAGTTTCTGAATGGTCACGGAAAGATCCCTCGCCTTCAGAAGTGCGCCGAGGGAAGCCGCAGCCAGACCTTTTCCAAGGGAGGAAAGCACACCTCCTGTCACGAAGATAAACTTTGTTTTCATCGCTCTCCGTTCCTTACTCCCGTCTCCCCCTCAGGCCGCAGGGTGAGCCTTTAAAGTATGGTTGCAAGCGCCGCCTGTACGCATCACGCATCTGTCTTAATCCTGAGGTCTATAGCCTATCTCAGGCCGCTTGACTAGCCTTGACGATGACGCCTCCTGCGTATAAGGTGTTTTGCATTTCGCTGAGAAAGGAGAGCAAGAGCATGGGCAGAGTAAACACCCTCGTTATCACCGGCTACGGAACCAATTCCCATGTCGAAACAGCTTACGCCGCCACACAGGCCGGCGCTGACCGGGCCGACATCGTTCACTTCTCAGACATCACAGCCTGCAACTGCAGCCTCGATGACTACGACTTCCTGATTTTCCCCGGGGGATTTCTCGATGGCGACGATCTTGGCGCGGCTCAGGCTGCAGGCATGCGCTGGCGCCATCTGAAGGATGCGTCCGGCACACCTCTGCTCGACCATCTGAAGAAATTTCTCAGCGACGGCAAGCTGGTTCTCGGAATCTGCAACGGCTTCCAGCTTCTCGTGAAGCTCGGCCTCCTGCCGGGCTTTGACGGACAAATCAGGCGTATGGTCTCTCTCGGACACAACGACTCGGCCCGCTTCGAGGATCGCTGGGTCTGCCTGCTCCCCAATCCCAAGAGCCCCTGCGTCTTCACGAAGAACCTGCCCTTCATGCGCATGCCTGTCCGTCACGGCGAGGGCAAGCTCGTCTGCGCTGACGAAGCCTGCCGGCAGCGTCTCGTGGACGAAAATCTGGTGGCCCTCCAGTATGCGGATCCCGAGACGAAGCAGCCTACGCACGAATATCCCTATAATCCCAACGGCTCCGAACTCGAGGCCGCAGGCCTGACCAACCCCACGGGCACGGTTCTCGGCCTCATGCCGCACCCCGAGGCCTTCAACCACGCCACCAACCATCCCGGATGGACCCGCGGCGAGGTCGACGCACCCGGCACCATGCTTTTTCTCAACGCGGTGCAGTATCTGAGGGGACTCTAGGCCTTCCTTTTGACAGGTCTTCCCTTTTCCCGTATCTGCACGCGCTGCCCCGGCGTTCCGGCGCCGGAGGATGTGAATTCAAGGCCCTGCCCTGACTTCGGCCGGGGCGGGCGCTTTTTTGTATCAAGGACCAGCCATGCGCATCCGTGACATCATAGCCTGCATCGAAGAAATGGCCCCCCTCTCCGGGGCGGCGGACTGGGATCGCTCCGGCCTCCAGGTCTATTCCCCGAGAACCGAAGCCTCGAGAGTCTGCGTCGCCCTCGATCCCACGCCGGAAACCGTGAAAAAAGCCCTCGGCGAAGGCGCAGATTTCATCTTCACGCATCATCCGCTGGCTCTGAAACCCGGACTGCCCAACCGTCCCGGCAATTATTACGAAACGCTGTCTCTGCTCATGAAGGCCGATGTGCCGCTTTATGCCGCCCATACCTCCCTCGACGTGCAGCCCGACGGCCCGGCCGGCTGGCTGGCCCGTTTCCTCCAGTTCGTGCACCCGTCCCTCCTCGATGCCACAGGCCCTGACACGGGCTTCGGCCTCGCAGGCGATCTGCCCGGAGCCATGAGCTTTGACGACCTCGTGCGCCGCCTCGGCACCGTCATCAGCCTGGATACGGCTGTCGTAATCGGGGACGTACCCGAAAAAATAACCCGCGCCGCCTACTGCACGGGATCGGGAGCTTCACTCCTTCCCGAAGCCGAAAGAAGCGGGGCCCAGATTTATATAACAGGCGATGTAAAATACCACGCCGCGCTCGATGCCCGCATCTGCGTCCTCGACGTGGGTCACCACAGTCTTGAGGAAGAGATGATGCGCCAGGCAGCCCAGATGCTGGCAGGGCGCCTGACCGGCGCTGACGTCTCCTTCATTGCGTCGGTTCCGCCCATGCGCCGCGTCGTCCTATCCTAATTACGGGAGAAATCCATGCCCCAGAATACTGACAATCACGCTTTTTATCTGACCCAGATTCATCAGCTCAAGGAGCTGCAGAAGCTTGACGATCAGATTTACGAAGTGCAGCAGATCCTTGAAAAAGCCCCTGATGAACTCAGGGACCTGCAGGACAAACTGACAAAGGCTGAGGTCCAGCGCGACCGCATCAACGACAAGATCAGCCACCTCAAGGAATCGGAAAGCCGTATCTCCCGCGAGAGGGAAGAAAACAGCGAGCGCCTCAAGAAGAGCAAGAGCAAGCTTATGAACACGGGCAACGAAAAGGAATTTTCCGCTGTCACCCGTGAAATCGACAATCTGGAAAAAATGACCCAGCCCCGCGAGGACGAACTGCTCGCCGTGCGCGATGAACTGCGGAACCAGAATGACAGCCTCAATGAGCTGAACGAGCAGTACATCGACCTCAAGACCCAGGTGGAAGCCCGCAAAGCTACCCTGGACGAACAGCTCAAATCCGCCAAAGACAGGCTCGCCGAGCTCGACAGGGAACGCGATGAGAGCAGCCGCAGCATTCCCAAACCCATTTTCCAGCGTTACGAGTTCATCCGCCAGCGCCTGCAGCATCCTGTCATCGTGCCTCTCGAGAACTACATCTGCCCGAGCTGCCACATTGCCATCCCTCCGCAGGACTTCAACGAGATGCTGCGCGGCGAACATATCATGAGCTGCCCCAACTGCCAGCGCCTCATCGTCTGGCGCGACGATTTCCTGGCCGATGATCCGGAAGCCCTCGCCGCCGCCAAGGCGAAGGAAATGGAAAACGCCGCAGGGGAAGACGGCTCCAGCGAGGCTGAATAGTTTTCACTGAATCACAGGAGTCGGACAGACCGCCGCCGCGGAGAACATCCGGGGAGGAAAGTCCGGGCTCCACAGGGCATGACGCCGGGTAACGCCCGGGAGGGGTGACCCTCGGACAGCGCCACAGAAAACAGACCGCCCGCTTCGGCGGGTAAGGGTGAAAAGGTGGGGCAAGAGCCCACCGGACGCGGCGGCAACGCCGCGTGCCTGGCATACCCCGTCAGGAGCAAGACCAAATAGGAAAGGCGGCCGGCCCGGCCGTGTGCCTTTCGGGTAGGTTGCTTGAGCGTGCGGGCAACCGCACGCCTAGAGGAATGGCGGTCCTCGACAGAACCCGGCTTACAGTCCGGCTCCTGCTTTTTCGTCCGGCTCCCGGCCCTTACCGGCTGCCGGACTTTTTTTGAGCGGCAGACGCGCTTTCGCGCCGCAAAGGATCCTATGCCTGATACCGCAGATTACACGCTCTCTGACGCCCCATGGGCGGTCCTCCTCGCCGCTGGCCAGGGCACGCGCCTCATGCAGGCCGCGGGCATGCCCAAGCAGTTTCTCAGAACAGAGGGTGTTCCCCTCTTCTGGCTCTCGGCACGCGCGTTCCGTCTGGTACCACGCCTCTCCGGCATCGTCTTTGTCTTTCCGCCGGACAGGCTCGGAGAGTGCGAAAAAATGGTCAGGGAACTCAGCGCGGCAGAGCCTCTGGGCCTCGCCATCCGCTGCGCCGCGGGCGGTGAACGCCGTCAGGACTCCGTTTTTAACGGACTTCTGGCCGTACCGGAAAAAGCCCGGTTCGTGCTTGTCCACGATTCGGCCCGACCCTTCTTTTCTCCCGGACTCGCCGGCCGCGTGCTCAGCGCACTTGAAGCCGGCGCCCAGGCCGCCATACCCGGTATCCCCGTGAAGGACACCATCAAGAAGGTGCAGAACGGCATTGTTGTGGACACCCTGCCGCGCGCGGAGCTCATGGCTGTGCAGACACCGCAGGGCTTCGACAGGGCGGCCCTCCTCAGGGCCCACAGGGACTGGCAGAAGGCGGGTGACGGACTCGTCACCGATGACGCGGCTCTCATGGAGGCCGCGGGCGCCAGCGTACGCATCGTGGAAGGAGAGGAAGGCAATATGAAGATTACAACCCCCGGAGATCTCGGCCTGCTCAGCGGAAAACAGGACGGCATGCCCTGCACGGGATTCGGCTACGACGTGCACAGATACGGGGGGACAAGGCCTCTCGTCCTCGGGGGCGTGCCCATGGAAGGCGGTTATACGGTTGAGGCCCATTCCGACGGAGACGTGCTCCTGCACGCACTCATGGATGCCCTGCTCGGACTCTCCGGCAAAGGAGACATCGGCGAACTCTTTCCCGACAGCGATCCCGCCTTCGACGGCATCAGTTCCGCCGTGCTCCTCTCCCGTGTCCTTGATGTCATCCGCGAAAGCGGCATCGTCCTGACCAACATCGACTGCACCGTCGTCTGTCAGAAACCGAAGGTCGGACCCCAGAGGGGAGCCATCCGGCATAATCTCTGCCGGCTCCTCTCCCTTGATCCCGACCAGGTCAGCGTCAAGGCCACCACAGAGGAAAAACTTGGCTTCACAGGGGATCTCTCGGGCATCAAAGCCTACGCCGTGGCCACGGGTCTCAGAACGCAGCGCAGCTAACCCCCGCTCTTACGTGCCAGCCGTACGGAAGGAAACGGAAAGGCGACGGCGCCTTTCTTCTCCAGCCTCCCTCCCGGAACGCCCCGGAACTCTCTGTTCCTTGCATCATACAGGAAAAAGTGTCTTAATAAGTCTGCTTGCTGTTATTTCTTCCGGAACAACTCTTTCCCGGTTCTCTCCGGACAGCACAGCCGTATTCTTCCAGGAGCTCTATTGTGCCTGATACCTTCCCCACGCCTTGGCTGAACAAATATAACGAATTCCACATACCCCATGACGTCCCGGTTTTTGACCGGCCCCTTTACGCGGCTCTTGACGACGCAGCCCGTGATTATCCAGACCGCCCTGCCATCCTTTATGGAGATTCACGCATTTCCTATAAGCGGCTCCATCTGCTCGCAGAACGCTTCTCCGCTTCCCTGCACCGTCTGGGACTCAAAAAGGGCGATCGTGTGGCGCTCATGCTTCCCAACCTTCCGCAGACTGTTGTCGCATATTGGGGTATTCTGAAATGCGGCGGCGTGGTTGTCATGACAAACCCTCTGTACATGGAAACAGAGCTCATCGGGCACCTGAACGATGCGGGCTGCCGCTTCATGATCCTGCTTGATACCTACTGTACCAAGGTAACCGCCCTCAGAGACAGGCTTCCTGTTGAAAAATTCATCGTGACGGCCGCAACAGACGCGGTCGACGGTACGGGAATTCAGCCCGTTGAGCCAAAAAATCCACGCGTCAAGCCGCATGTCATCAGTTACGGCCCGCATGTACTGCCTTTTCTTGCCCTCCTTGTGGGAGATGAACAGTACACCTGTCCCATCGAGGATCCCATACACACGGTAGCCATGCTGCAATATACCGGCGGCACAACGGGAACCCCCAAAGGAGTCATGCTCACACACTCCAATCTGGGGACTGATGCGGCGATCATGGTTTCCCACCTGCACATGAAGAAAGAAGTCAGACATATCTTTCTTTCCATCATGCCTTTTTTCCACGTGTACGGGCTTTCTCTCTGCTGCATTGATCCTGTCTTTCTGGCCGCTGCCACGATCCCCGTACCACACTATTCCCCTGCGGATTCCCTGAATCTCATCAGCCGCTTCCATCCGACCGTGTTTCCCAGCGCCCCGTCGGTTTTCACATCACTCCTGCAGCAGAAAACGCTGGAAAAATACGATCTCACATCCATACAGATCTGCATGTCCGGCTCCGCCCCTCTGCCGTATGACGTTCTTGAACGGTTTCAGAAGATCACCGGTTCCCGCATCATGGAAGGCTATGGTCTCTCCGAGGCCTCGCCCGTCACGCATTTCAACGCCATTGAACTGACCAAGGATTCCTCCATCGGCATGCCTCTGCCTGATACGGACGCCTGCATCGTCGACACGGAAACGGGCACAAAGCTCATGCCCCCCGGAAAGCTGGGAGAACTCATCATCCGCGGCCCTCAGGTCATGATCGGCTACTGGAACAAGCCTGAGGAGACAAAAAATACGCTGCGGGATGGATGGCTTTATACCGGCGACATCGCGTATATGGACGAGGACGGCTTTTTCTTCATCATGGACCGCAAGAAAGACATGGCCCTGGTGGGCGGCTACAATGTCTATCCCCGCGAGGTGGATGAAGTGCTCATGTCCCATCCCGGCATTGAGGAAGCCGTTACCATCGGTGTTCCCGATCCCATACGCGGCGAGACCATCAAGGCCTTCATCGTACCCGGCGCAGGCGTTAAGCTGAGGGCGTCCGAAATCGTCGCCTGGTGCCGTGCCCGTCTCGCTTCCTATAAAGTCCCGCGCTCCATCGAATTCCGCGACAGCCTTCCCAGGACCCAGGTGGGCAAGATCCTGCGCCGCACCCTCAGGGAAGAGGAAATCCGCAAACACCAGAACAAAGCCTGATTCAGAAGAAAAGGCGGACACGTCCCATCTGAGACTGTCGGATAGGAGGGGGTCCCGTTCTCCCAAACCTCAGCGTATGCCATCGGCACGCGCCGGTTTTCTGACTTTCGTATATTTGCAGATAACAGCCGGGCATGGTTTTCTATCCGTGCCCGGCTGTTCTTTTACCTGACTGTCATGACGTGTCATTATGTCCGGCTATCCCCGCATGAACAGACACTTCAGCTTCTTTCCGGGGACAATTCCTGACAGATCCCGGGGACCGGATCTTCCTGGCAGGCCGGAGAGCTGCCTGCACCGTTCTCCGGAATCTTTTTCCCGGCAGACACCCTGTTTCCGGATGTGACCTTTCCCCTGCCAGATTTAACCCAGGATTTTTGCCCCATTAGATGCCCATGCGGGGCGAACAAAAAAGGCGGCCGGACTTAAGAAGCCCGGCCGCCTTTCTGCGTGTGCGTATAAAATTTCTATTTCAGGCCCTTGGTGGCGGACCAGCGGATAAAGTCACCGCCCAGCATATCATCACCAGGATTCCAGCAGTGCTTCTCACCTCTTGCCGTCACGCAGACAGCCTCAGTGGGCAGGCCATCATCGGAAAGGACGCGCAGGACATAGGCCTCATTGGCGTTCATGAAACGGCGTACCGAGGGAGAAGCCGAAAGTTCCAGCTTTCCATCCTTGTTGTGGACATCGTACACTTCCAGAATGGACTCGTTTGACAGGGGCAGAATAGCGTAGGCGCTTTCATTGGGCCCCAGATTGTCCACATTTGTCTCGCCCACGAAATTCACGAGAGCCAGGGAAAGCTGCAGAGCCGGAAGTTCTGTCCGGGACGCAAGGTGGCGCACCATAGCCACCGGCGGCGTGAAATCGGGAAGCGAAGGATTCTTCAGCGCGGAGACGCCCGGAGCCGGAGCAGCTGACCGGGCTTCCTGAGGCTCAGAAACCTGGGAAGAAGCGGACTGAGCCTCCCCCTTTCCCTGCACCACGGCGTCAGCCTGAACGGAACCGGCCATGAGCAGGGCGCATACCGGAAGACAGGCGGCAAAAAGACGGAATGTCATACGTTTGTGCACTGTAGCTCTCCTTATTGGGAGTCACATCTTAACATAAAATTGTGCGTGAAGGAACCTTTTCCAAACCTCCGACCCCGCTTCCTGACTGTTTTCCTGCTCTTTCCAGACCCAGCGCACTGACAAAGATTCCCGGCTGGCATCCGGCAGCACAGGAAGCGGGAAAATCCGGCATCCCGGAAGAAGCCGCCTTTCAGCTGTCCGGCACCCCGATTCCTATTTCCCCTTCAGGCCGAGAAGAAGACACAGCCGCGACAAGGTCTCGTCGATATACCCGTCTATTCCGAAAGACAGTTCCCGTATTGCCTCAGGAATATACAGCCTGCCCAGGTTTACCGTCACGTAGGTTGAGAGCGGTGCCTGAGCCACGAAACGCATGAGCGGCGCCTTCGTCAGCTGATTGTCCGGCCCTATGCCGAGTTCCAGGACGACGGTCTTCCTGCCGGCGCTGCGCCCGAGGAATGCGCTGAACCTGGCGCGTGCTCCCTGATCCGTCAAAAAGGCATCTCCTGCCGACATATGCACGCGCATGGGAGCGCCACAGTGGGGACACACGGGCAGGAGTTCGGACGGGACACGTCCGTCCTTTTCAAAAGCTGCCATTTCCCCTGCCAGTTCCTCACATGGGTACAGGGAACCGTGGCAGCCCCGGGAGCACTGCATGGCAAGCCAGGTTCCTTCCACCTCATAAATATTCTCAGGAGCGAAGCCGCTCATTTCGAAATGACACTCGCCGTTTGTCGTAAGAACAAAACAGTCCTTCCCCCCGGCGATCGCTCTGAGATTCTTCATGCAGGCACTGGGGCTGTAGCCGATACAGTAGTGCCGGATAAGACGGCTCCAGAAGCCCCAGTATTCTTCCTCCGAAGGCCATCTGGCTACCATCCCGCCGAGAATACAAGAAATACCGTATCTGCGTTTCAAATCCCCGAAAAGCTCCTCAAAAGCCCTGTTATCCGCAAAGAGATGCAGACCTTCCGTGATGGACAGGCCGTTACCAGCTCCGATGAGGAGGGCATCAGCTCCAGCAATCCTCTCAGCTATTTCCTTCAACTTATCCATTGTCTTCTCCGTTTGTTCCTGATGCCACGGAAAGGGAGCCCGTTGTTTTGAGGCACGCGGCGTCAGCGAGTACCCTGCCGATGTCGTCAAGAATAACCATGCCCCTGTCCTCAATTTCCACGGGCATATAGTTGTAACGGTTATTGACGGAGATATAGCTTGTCTGCGGGAGGTTCAGCGTAAGGTACCAGAACGGTTCCTGGATGAACATGGGAGTAAGCCTCCCCACTCCGAGTTCCAGAAAAAGAATCTTCTTCTCCCTGTGGGTACTGAGGTATTCCGAAACCTTGGCGTATTCGCCCTCATATTTCGTTCCTTCCAGAAAATTGCCGTATCCCCTCACCCAGGGGAACGCCTCGCATCCGCAGTGCGGGCAGCGCGGAATCATTTCCGGGGGAATGGATGTACCGTCTCCCAGAGCCTCAAACATCCCGTCAATAAGCTTCTCCGCATTCCACGTGTCATCGCTGCAGCACCTGGAACACTGCATGAAGCGGTGATCGCCTGAATCTCGCTGACATCGGACTCAGGGTAAAGTTTGACGAACTGCGTGTCCTGGTTAGTCGTCAGGATGTGGAAATCCTTCCCTTTAAGCAGGATATCCAGATCCCTGTATGGCGCACGCAGAGGAGCGTGCAGCGTGGTATGAAGAAATGTGGCGACATACCCCCATCGTTCTTCCGGCCCCCTGAAAGGGCTGTGCATCCCCGCAAAGGCGCCCTTAAAATGATACTTCTCCGCAAATTTTCCAAAATATTTCCGGAACGAAGGCGTGTCCGTATAATAAAAATCCCCTCCGCCTGCGGCGGAAAGCCCTGACGCTCCGCCCACGAGGACGCAGTCAGCATCCTCTACGCTTCTGACAAGGCGGGCTATCTGCTCGGCATAGGGTGCGGCCGCCTTCTCTGAGAGCTGATATGGCGTGCCGCCGGCCGCGTACACCTCATGATAGCGTACATAATTCTCCTGGGTTCTGATGACGATTTTTTCGTACTGGGTCACAGAAGGCCTCCTGTTTTGTTGTAAATTTATTTTTATCAACAAGACAGATATCCACGGCTTGCTCCTCTGTCAACATGTTGTTAAAATAAAATTATCAATCAGAGGAACCGCCATGAAATTCTCGACCAGAGTCAGCGACGCCGTACACATTCTTGCCTTCATCGCACTCAACCGGAATGAAGCACTGACGAGCCAGCGCATCGCGGAAAGCATACGTACGAATCCGGGCTGCGTGCGCCAGCTCATGGGAAGCCTGCGCAGGTACGGGATCATGACAAGCGTGCAGGGGCACGCCAGGCCGGCTCTTTCGCGCGCGCCGGCGGACATCAGCCTTCTTGATATTTACAGGGCCGTTGAGGGCGGAAAACCCCTGCTTCATCTCGACACGCACACAAACCCCGAATGCGGCGTCGGTGTCAACATACAGCTTGCCCTGCAGGATTACTTTGACAAGGTGCAGAACCGCGCGGAAGACGAAATGAGCCGTATCACGCTTCAGGATGTGCTGGATCGTTATGAGGAAAAGCTCAGGCTCCTTCCCTCAGGAAATGCGCCCGCACGGAAAGGACACATGGCAGCAGAAAAGCCCCGAATCTCACAGACAGAATCCGGACAGGCAGAAGGCCGCCCCTGAAACGCATATTCCGGCGTTATCCGCGGAATTTATCCCTGGCATATTCTTTCATTTTCGCGCCTGGCAAGGTAGACTTGTCAACTAATAAAGGCGAAACGGGCTGTCCCCTGAATTCTCCGGCCGAGGCCGGCAGAATACAATCTCTGTGGCAGTCTTCCGCCCCGACCCGGGGCCATCGGGATTTTCCCAAACTTTTTCAGGAGAAGCACAATGAAAGGTTTTAAACTCGCTTTACCTCTTGTTCTCGGCATGTCCCTCGCTGCCGGTTCCGCCATGGCTGCAGACGGGGAAAAAACTCCTGGCAGCCCCTGCCCCGCGGCTTCCAACGCCCCCTGCCCCGGCCAGCAGAGCAACCCCTGTCCCGCTGCTCCGAATGGTCCCTGCGCTGACCAGCAGGGAGCGCCCTGCATCAAGGCTCCTGCTCCCCAGGGCATCTGCCCAGGTCAGGACGCTGGCTTCCGCCTGTCCGCCGAAAGCAGCGCCAGGTATGAGAAAATCGTCAAGGAATACATCGAGCCCATGCGCAAGCTGAAAGACGAACTCTTCGTGAAAAAAGCCCAGCTGAAGGCCCTCGAGAACGCAACGGATCCCGACATGAAGGCTGTGACGGAAACGGCTTCTGCCGTCGTCATTCTCAGGAACAAGCTCAGCGCCCTTCATTCTGAAATGGAGCAGCGCATCATGAAGGAAGTCATCGAGCCCGAGCGCAAGGCTGCCGCGGCCCAGGCCGCGAGCAAGCCCGCAGGGCAGAAGGCTCCCGCTGAAGCCGCAGCCAAGCCTGCCGAGCAGAAAGCTCCCGCTGAGGCCGCTAACAAGCCTGCCGAGCAGAAAGCTTCCGCTGAAGCCGCTAACAAGCCTGCCGAACAGAAGGCCCCCGCCGAGGCCGCAGCCAAGCCCGCGGAACAGAAGGCGCCTGCCGAAGCCGCCAATAAGCCTGATCCCAGAAAGAAGATGGCCAAGGAAGAAAAACCCCAGCGCCGTACTTTCCTGGGTATTTCTTTCTAAGTTCCGGGACAGCCGGATTAAACAGGAAGGGCTCTCCGGTCATCCGGAAAGCCCTTCCTGTTTTTTGTCTGGGAAAACGTGCTGGGACTGCCAGGTTCATCCCTCTGTACCAGTCCTTCAGACAATGGACTCAGAGGCTCAGGTACACAAGAAAATTCATCTCCGGATCCTCAAGCTCGAAGATCTCTTTGTGCCACACAGGCTTTCCCTGCTCCGTCTCAGTATCCCGGTAGAAATACTCGTGTTCTTTTTCGTAAAGCCTGCGCTGCGAGCGCCTGTCCCTGTAATAGCTGTAACACGCCATCAGGTTGAGCCCTGTGCTGCCGTAATCGAGCATGGCCGCGGACTCCTCATCTATGGTTGTACCGAAGAGACCGATGCCGTGACTGATAAATTCCTTTTTCAGGATCCACCAGTAATAACCGAAAGCCATGTACTGCTTTGGATCGCCACGCAGCTCTTTTTCGAAAATTTTCAAAAAATGTTTCTGCCACTCCTCGTCAGGAACAGCTCCATCATGAGAGGCCTCGCGAACCAGTGGAAGGAGTTTTTCCTCCTCCGGTTTCCTGATGATGATCATCCGCATCCTCCTCGCTAAAAATCCGAATCTGCGTGAACATCCCACAGACTGAAAAAAGGGAGTCTCCACCTCTTCTGCCGTTTCCGGCCCGCAATTTTATCTGCGGAGAGAAGAAAATCAACGAAAGCCTGAAAAACCATTTCCCATACCATGTGGCGGGACTGCCGGATCAGAAGGTCAGACTTCAGAATCGTCCTCTGTGAGGCTTTCCCGTGCCGGCTGCCCCGCACTGGGCTCTGAGAGCCACAAAGCCGGCCGCCGGCGGAGAATTCACTGGCTATTATCCGCCGGACACAAAAAAAGCACCGGAAAGGCCTTTCCGATGCCTGAAAAAAGAAGAGGATGTCCGCGGGGAAGCGGAATTTCCGCTTCCCCTGAGACTGTATTGTCCGCCGCCGGCAGGGAATCCTGGCCGGCGGAGAACTATCGTCCGCGCTGATGCGCGCAGTTTACCATCTCGCCCAGAAGACTCCCGCCTCTAAAGGCGGGGATAATTGACTATCTGGGAGCCCCGGACTTTGAGGCATCCTCAAAGGCTCTGCGTTCCGGAGCGAAGACCTCTTTCTCAAGGGTCTGATCCATCTCATCGCGAAGAGAACGGAGCTGGCCTCTGAGGCTCACGATTTCGTTGGCCTTGTCGGTCACGGCCTTCACATCCGGAGTGCTGCTGCGTTCAAGGGCCCTGAGCTCGGATTTCCTGACGAAGAGTTCATCGCGAACCTTATCGATTTTGCCGCGGTACTCAGACATAATTTTATCATATCTGGCCTGCCCCTCATCGGAAAGAGCTCCTCTGAAGCCAGGGTCCATGCCGTAAGCTGGACCATAGCCGCAGGGGCCGTACCCCATCCAGCCCGGACCTCTCATGCCATGGTGAAAGCCATGAAAGCCGCCCTGAAATCCGGGGCAGGGAACATAGCTCTGATCAGGTTCCGGGGCGTCCTGATCTTCTGCAAAAACGGAACCGGCGCCGGCCACCAGAACCATGGACAGAATAAGGGGAAGAGCGATCTTGGAGGTTTTCATATCTTTTTTCCTCTAAAAAATTAAAGTGGATCAGGATCCGCTGTCATTGCGGCGCCAGATCAGCTAACGCTGGCCGGCAGCCTTTCTTTCGGGGGCAAACACTTCTTTTTCGAGTTTCTGGTTCATCTCATCAGAGAGAGCACGAAGTTCCCTGCGCACGCTGACGACTTCGTCAGCCTTGGCACGGACTTCCTTCGGATCAGGCCGTTCAGCTCTCTGCATGGCTTCGAGTTCGGAGTTCTTCACGAAAAGCTCATCGTTGAGCTTGCCGAATTTCTCACTGTAGCTTCTGACAATCTGATCGTACTTCGCCTGCCCAGCCTCTGAGAGCTGGCCGCCGTAGTAGCCCGAACCGCCTCCGTTCGCCATACCGGCGCCGTAGCCGCCCATCATGTGGCCATAGCCACCCATATGGCCATAGCCGCCCATATGACCATAGCCATCGCCCATGTGACCATAGCCGCCCATCATGGGGCCGTAACCACCCATATGACCATAGCCGCCCATGTGACCGTATCCATCCATATGACCATAGCCGCCCATCATGGGGCCGTAATATCCCTGACCATAGGAACTGTCTCCGCTGCTCTGCTGATCTGACTGGGATCCCGCTGCAAAGACGGAACCAGCACCGCTCACAACAGCTGCTGCCAGGAAAAGAGGAAGAACGCTTCTGGATAATTTCATCGGTATCGCCTTTATATTCTGTAATTTCTTCCCACCGGACCGCCTGCGGCGATCCGGTGATGCGGATTCCTTATCTTACTTTCTGGGAGTCTGGGGATTGGGAGCAAGCGCCTTCATCTTCTCTTCCCAGGCCTTCCTCTCAGGGGCATAGACATCCTTTTCAAGGGTCTTCTGGAGCTCATCGGTCAGACTGCGGAACTGGGCATCAAGTTTGGAAACTTCCCCGGCAGCGGAGCTTACGGCCTTGACGTCGGGGGTAGCGGCTCTCCAGAGGGCACAGAGTTCAGCGTTCTTCACGAAAAGCTGCCCTCTGAGCTGATCCATCCTGGGGCGGTAATCGCTCATGATCTTGTCAAACCGCCCCTGGCCTTCAGGAGAGAGCATTCCCCTGAAGCCGCCGTTCATGCCGCCCATCATGCCGCACATGCCGCCCATCATACCGGGACCCATCATGCCGCCCATAGGCATACCGCCCATCATACCGGGACCCATCATGCCGCCCATGGGCATGCCGCGCATCATACCGGGGCCCATCATGCCGCCCATGGGCATATTGGGATTCCCGTTCATCGGCATACCATAGCCGCCCATCATGCCATTCATCGGCATGTTGGGATTCCCGTTCATCGGCATACCATAGCCGCCCATCATACCGTTCATCGGCATATTGGACGAGCCATTCATGGGCATGCCGGCATGGGGCTGGTCGGAATTCGGGCTGGCTGCAAAAACAGTGGCGCTGCCGGCAGTAAGCGCGAGGGCCATAACAAGAGGAAGGGCAAATCTGGAAGCTTTCATAATTGTTTACCTTTATATAAATTTATTTTTTCTTTTCAGAAAACGAGCACAGTGACTGGATGTTTGAAACTCAGGTTATTCGTCTCGGCCATCGCGGCGGCCGATATCCCGATCATCATAGTCCTGGGCATAGCCTCCCCAGCATCCCCCACGGTACGCGGCCCTGCCGCTCCGATAATAATAGCCGCAGGGGGCACCATTCCTCGTTCCATAATTCATGCGGTACCCGGGTCTCACCGGTGTGCCGTCGCGGTTGACATACTGGCCGCCTGAAATCCACGCACAGGGAACATTCCAGCTCGGAGAAGTGGTGCCATAACGATCAGCTGCAAAGACTGAGCTGGCGCCTCCGACAAGGGCTGCGGCCAAAACGAAAGAAAACGCTGTCTGAGACAATTTCATTTTTTTGCCTTTACGCTTTGAGAAATTGATGGTGAGCCTGATGCGCGCCGGGACCATTTCCCGGCACGCAAAAACTGTTTTTCTAAGGATTCTTCACTCTTGTGCCTGGCTGTCCGTCAGGCCTTTTGTCATCGCGACGGACGGCACTGCCGTTTTTATGGGGCCTGGGGGGCTTTTTCTCCCGGACTACGTTCTGCCCGGCCGGGGGCCTGTGCTCGGGCGCGGGACGAACGCTTGCAGGAGGAGCCGGTTTCGGAGCGGGACGTACGGCAGGAGCCGGACGCGGCGGCTCAGGGACAGGGGGGTGAGGACGGGCATACCCCGCGTCGTCTGGCGGCGGCCCCTGATGAACACACCCGGTCATACCCAGCGAACCTGCGAGAGCCATAGACAGGACGAAGGGAAGGAAAAATTTTGTTCTCTCCACTTCCTTAACCTCCTTCTTGTAAAGAAGAACACAATCCTTGTGTCTGATAAAAGTTCCGCGCTTCAACGCGGGCTCAGCAGGACGGATTAGTCATCTCCCCTGTCATGCCCTCTGCCACGGCTCCATCCCTCATGGCGGCCATTGTCATGCCTGCGCATATCGCGGTCACCATCACGCATGCCGTCGCGGGGAGGCCTGCGCATATCGCGGTCACCATCGCGCATGCCGTCACGGGGAGGCCTGCGCATATCGCGGTCACCATCGCGCATGCCGTCGCGGGGAGGCCTGCGCATATCACGGTCTTCACGATAGCTCCCACGGTCAGAGTTGTTCTCTTTCAGATCGCGGAAATCGCGCCTGGCCTGATTCATGTCCTGCTGCATGTCTCTGGCCCCCTCCATGAGGCCCTCACCCGGATACGCGGACACCGCTGAGGAACTCAGGCCAAACGGAGCGGCCATAAGAAAAGCAGACATAAAAACCACCGTTTTTGTGGGAAACATAGAAACAACCTCCTGTTCCCGATTGAATGCCCGGCAGGCGGAGCCTTTGCCAGGCACACCTATCTTTATGCAAACTGCATGCCAACTAATAAATAGTCTCTCACAGGATACGGAGACATCTCCGTATCTGTCTTTAATTATAGGCTGTTACAAAATAAATAAAAATGGATTTTTCCCCAAAATACTGGTGCGGCAGCCACAAAAAACTTCTTTCTGCCTGCGTGACAAAAATCCTGTCATGGATGGGTGTGGTCTGCTGGATACTTTTTGAACAGTGTATACGTATCGCCCTGAACCAGCTGGCTATACTTTGGACAATGCCAGGAAGAGGTGTCCCTGCGGAGTCAGCTCTCTCTGAGTGCTCAGGCTGACGGCGCCCCGGATGCGGGGACTTCCTCCAAGAAAGCCCCCTTCCATCCGCATACAGACGGAGGGAACACGAAAACCGGAGAAGAGGACGACCCTGTATCCGCAAGGCAGACGGGACTCCTTCTTATAGAAGAGACTGTCCCCGCAAACTTCAGTCATGCAGAGCCGCTCCGCTTACGAACGTCCCTGATGAGCAGTTTCCTATGCTGCTGCCCTACACCTTTCCGCCATTTTCCTGCCCGTCCGGAGAGCAGGCTGCGCTCCACTTCCAAAAGCCCGCTCCCCGGAATATGATGCGCACGTATCCCCGTTTTCCGGGAGGTTGGGGAAAATGCTGTTCAGAACAAAAAAATGTCATCCGGACCGGCGCTTTCCGGGGAAAAGGCCATACGCCGCGCCATGGTAGCAGACGGACGCGTGCAGGGGGTCGGTTTCCGCTATTTCGCAAGGAGCCTCGCGCGTGAACATGGCGTAACGGGCTGGGTTATGAACATGCCCGACGGCACCGTGGCCATGGAGGTCCAGGGCCCCGAGAACAGGGTGGACAGTTTCGCCGGGGCTATATCGAACCCGCCAACGGACTGGTACATCCGCGTCACCAGTCTGAAGATCCGGAACATTCCCCTTGTCCCGGACGAATCCGGTTTTGACATCCGGTTTTACGGTCAGCGGTTCTGACCCTGCCCCCCTGGAAAACTGAATGGCGCCGCACAGGGCCTATTTTCCACTGCCCTGCCCTCCGCCCCTGTTTTCCACAGAAGCAAGCCACTCGAGGGCCAGCGCAGCCGCGTTCTGCTCGGACTTCTTCACGCTGGTGCCCTCCGCCGTAAATTCCCTGCCTCCGGGAAGAAAGACGCTTGACGTGAAGACCCGGGCATGGCTCGGGCCGACAGAGCCCTGCAGCGTGTAGTACGGCCTCTCGCCGCCAAATCTGTGCTGCACGCATTCCTGAAGGGCAGTCTTGTGATCACGTTCCTTCTGGGCATCATTGGGGCTTTTGGGCCAGTGCCCCTCAAAAATGCGGGCAACGGTTTTCTGACAGGCCTCAAATCCGCCGTCCTGATAGATAGCAGCCATGACGGCCTCGAAGACGTCACTGAGATTGGTATCCCGTGTTCTGCCGCCCTGGGCCTCCTCGCCGCGTCCAAGGAAAAGAAGGCGGTCTATGCCGGTCTGTCTGGCAAAGTTGGCGAAACTGTGCGTGCTCACCAGGCTGGACCTGAGGCGTGTCAGATCGCCTTCGCGCGTGTCGGGGAACCGTCTGAAAAGCTCGGCGGAAACGCAGAGTTCCATAACGGCATCGCCAAGGAATTCCTGCCTTTCATTATGTGCGGCGTTGAGTCCCTGCTCATTGGCGTACGAGGTATGTGTCAGGGCTCGTTCGAGGAGCTCCACATTCCTGAAATGGTACCCCAGTTTCGTCTCCAGCTCATTCAGCTTCTTTTTATCTACGGTCGGATAGCTGCTCATAATCTGTACGCTCCCCCCTGCAGACATTTTTAACCGGATTCCCGGCAAATTTACTGCATTTACACGTTAAATAATCACTGACTCCCGTTGTCAAGCAAACCGCACTTTGGATTCAGGATGAGGCATGCCTTTCCTTGACTTTGAACATCCTTATGCTAACTCACAGTCACACTAAATTCCTTTGAGGAGAACATTATGGCTGCATATGATATCAGAATGATGAAGCTCGTCTCGGGCGAGATCGTCCTCGGCAAGTACGATGCTGAAAAAGATCAGCTCACCGACGTCGCCCAGCTTCAGAACGTGCCCACCCAGCAGGGCATGCAGATGCTGATCACCCCTTACGGATTCCCCTTTGAGAACAAATTCCACGCTGTCATGGAAGGCCGCTTCATTCTTTACCGCTTCTCCGATACCCCGAAGGAGCTCCAGGACAAGTACATCGAAGTGACCACCAATCTCACTGTCGCCAACGGTCTCGGCAAGATTCACTTCGGCGCCACCGGCGGCTCCACCTCCGGTTCCGGCCTCATCAGCTAGCGGATCATCAGCAGCGTCATAACCGGGGCGGCGCCCATGGCGCCGCCTTTTGTGTCCCCGGCCTTTCCCTCATTTCTGAACACGAACACACAGGTATATCGAAGAAATGCGTTCTCTCCTGCCCCGCCTCAGACAGCCCAGCCGCTACACCGGCATTGAACAGGGTGCCGTCCATAAGGATCCGTCCGCCGTCACCGTGCGCGCCGCGCTCTGTTTTCCCGATCTCTATGAAGTCGGCATGTCCCACCTCGGACAGAAAATCATCTACGGCATCATCAACAGGCATCCCTCATGGTGGGCCGAGCGCTGCTACGAGCCTGACAGGGAAGACTGCGATATACTCAGGGAAACCGGCACACGCCTCGCCACCCTCGAATCCGACACGGATTTGAAGGATATGAACCTGGTGGGTTTTTCCATCACACACGAACTCTGCTATCCCGACGTCCTCAACATGCTGGATCTCGGCGGTATCCCCCTGCACACCAGTGAGCGCCCGCAGGATTTGAAGGCCTGCCCTCTGGTCATCGTCGGCGGCGGTGCCCTCCTCAGTGCAGAACCCATGGCACCATTCCTCGATCTCATGATCCTGGGAGATGGCGAGGAAACTATGGTGGATCTCCTGAACGCCCTCGAAAAAGCCCTTCAGGAGGGTACCACACGCTCCGATTTTCTGCGCACGGCCTGCGCCGTACCGGGCATCTACGTCCCCTCTCTCTACAGGGAAGGCAGTGACGGCCGCATGGAACCTCTCATTCCTGAAGCCGCCCACCCCACAAGACGCGTGGTGGCTGATTTTGACAGCCTCTTCTATCCCACGAATCAGGTCGTCCCCATCGCCACGGTGCACAACAGGCTTTCCCTGGAAATCGCCCGCGGCTGCACGCGCTTCTGCCGCTTCTGTCACGCCGGAGTGGTATACAGGCCGGCCCGCGAACGGAGCGTGGAGACAGTCACGAAACTTCTGAAGCAGTGCCTCGACGAGACCGGATTCGATGAAATCAGCTTTCTGTCCCTGAGCGCGGGCGACTACTCGGCGCTCAGGACGCTGTGCTCGACCACGCTGGACCGCTGCGCAGAGGAACAGATTTCCCTTTCTCTGCCCTCCCTGCGCGTGGGATCCATTGACGACAGCATCATGGACCGCATGTCCTCCATCCGCCGCACTGGCATGACGCTCGCCCCCGAAGCCGGCAGCCAGCGTCTGCGCGATGTCATCAACAAAGGCATCACGGAAGAGGAAATCATGCTGCACGTCCAGAAGCTTCTGGAATACGGATGGAGGCAGGTCAAGCTGTATTTCATGGTGGGACTGCCCACGGAAACTGATGACGACCTGCGGGCCATTTATGAGCTCTGCGAAAAAGTACGTCTCGCCGGCGGACCCGGGCGCCCCAAGCTCGCTGTCACAGCCGCTCTCTCCCCCTTCGTTCCCAAGCCTTTCACGCCCTTCCAGTGGGCTGATCAGATTCCCCTTCCTGAAATTAAGAGGCGCATCGAGCTCGTGCACAGCCTCTTCCGCGGCAAGCGGGGACTCACCATGCGCTGGCACGAGCCCCAGGTCAGCCACCTCGAGGGCATTCTTTCCCGCGCCGGCCGCTCCATGGCACCTGTTGTTGAAAAGGCCTTCCGCAAAGGGGCCATCTTTTCGAGCTGGATGGACAAGTTCTCCTTCGAGCCCTGGCGCGAGGCTCTTGCCGAGTGCGGCTTCGACGAGGAGGAATGCATACGGGGAAAGGAACCTGGCAGTGTCTTCCCCTGGTCTCACCTCGAAAGCGGCGTCAGCGAAGAATTCCTGCTCAGGGAGTGGAAACGGGCCCATGAGGGCAAAGTCAGCCTGGACTGCCGTTACAATCCCTGCAACAACTGCGGCGCCTGCGATCGCGGAAAAATCCCCTCGCGCCTGCCGCACACGGACGGAAACAAAATATGCAACCGCCTCGTCTTCCCCCAGCGCGACCAGCAGCCCAACCAGCCGAAAAGAGACGAAAACGGGCGCATTGTTCTCAGGGAAATTTCCTCGAAGCCGCCGCAGATTGCTCCGGAGCTCATCGTCCGCGCCATAAGCTACCGCATCTGGCACGAAAAGATGGCCGAGAGCTGCTGGCTTTCCCAGCTTGAGCTGCAGGCCGTGCTCGACAGAGCCCTGCGCCGCGCCCACATCCCCATGGCCTTTTCCCAGGGCTTCCACCCCCTGCCCCTCATAAGTTTCGGGCGGGCCCTCCCCGTCGGCGTGCAAAGCGCCTGTGAATGGTTTTCCGTGACACTGCGCGAAAATCTTTCCGCCATGCGCCTCATTAACGAACTCGCTCCCTGCCTGCCCAGGGGCATTCTGGCCTACAGGGCCGTCCCCGTTCCCTATAAGGACAAGACTATGCAGGCTGTCTCCGAACGCTTCCATGTCACACTGGATGGCGGACAGGACGAACTTGAGCGCTGCTTCAGGGATTTTCAGGACGCTTCAGCTTTCCCCTTCACCCGGGAAACCAAGAAGGGCGAACGGACCTGCGACGTGCGTCCCCTTGTCCAAAACATCGTATTCCCGGGAAATCCCGGAGAAACGGGGGTGACATTCGACGGGGACTGGGGTACGGGGTACCTGTCACCCCTGCTGATCTGCAGGGCCATTTTAGCGCCTCTCGGCGACTTTACCGCCCTCGCCCAGACGCTGCATATCACCAAAACCGCCCAGTTCATGCCGGACGGCACTGTCGAAAGAGGAGTGCATTAGTATATGGGACGCGATCATACGGATACGTGGTTCTTTTTCGGCGACTCCGTCACGCTCGGAGTCAATGACAACGTTACCCCTGGCGGATTCGTGAGCAGGCTCGCCCTCAAGGGAGCCCAGAAAGGCCTTTACGAATTTCCGCCGGCCACGTTCTATAATCTCGGCGCCAGACGCCAGACCATGGCGCAGATTCAGGATCGCTTCAAACGTGAATACGAGGCCAGGCTTATGCCCGGCATTCGCTCCCGTTTCGCCTTCTGCACCGGCACCGTTGATGCGCTCAGGGGAACCGCTCCCGAGGCCATGGCAGAAAACCTTGCCGGTCTTCTGAACGAAGCCAAGGGCATTGCGCCCACCCTTTTCATCTGCCCCCCGCCGCTTTTCGACGACGGGCCGCGTGAATGCCTCTCCCGCTTCGCCGCTCTGGCTTCCGATATCTGCGGCAGGCTTAATATTCCCTGCGTTAACATCTTTGACACGCTCATGAGCAGAAGTTATGTAGCCCTCCTTACGGATCACATTCATCCCGGACCGGAAGGCAATGAACTTGTCGCCAGCCTGCTCATTGAGCAGCCCGAGATGCTCACCTTCCTCAAGGCAACAGACTAGGAGCCACGCTGTATGGGATCTGATTCACCCTTTTTGGACGACACCATTCCTTTCTCTGAACACGCACGTGGAATGAAGGATGATGAACTGCTCGACATCTGGGAACAGGTGCAGCGCATCATGATCGCTCTTCAGGATCACATTATCCCCGGCGTTGAAATGAAATCAGGAGTCGAGGACGCCGTCCTCGTGGAACTCCTGCGCCGTGATACGCTGCGCCGCCAGACTCACCTGCGGCACACGCAGCGCAAGACGCACCTGCAGCCCATTCCTCAGGGACGGCGCAGGCAGCACTGCGCGTCGAGGCGTGCCAGCCAGGCCCGTTAGCCCGGGATTCTCCCAAAAAACAAAGCGGGGCGTTCTTCTTCGGAAGAGAAGAAGAACAGCCCCCTTTTTTTGATCTTTTCTCAGACACGGGGAGAAACCACATACGTGCCATGTCCTCGAAAAGCGCAGGACTCCACAGAGAAGCCGGGCTCCGCTGTGCCGTTCTGAGTCCTGAAATTCCCTTTTCCCACTCCATACTTTTCATTAGCAAAAAAGTATAGATCTCCAGGCTTGGTTTTCCGGATTTTTTTTGGCGGCGCCAGCAGGAGGCCTCAGCCTTCACAGGCAGAGATATCCATCCTTTGCGGAGGAGCCAGTCACACAACGGACACTCACCGCAGTACAAAAATTCCGGCGCTCAGTAGCGGAATCATCCCGCTGAAAAACCGTGCAGTATGAATAACCGGGAAAAGCTTCCCGCACTCAGTCATCCGATTCCGGACGGCAGGGAATAAAGGGCAGGCGCACCGTAAACACGGTACTGCCCGGATCACCCCGCTCGAGAAAGATACGTCCGCCCATTTCCTGCACCAGGCCGCGGCAGACGGCCAGGCCATGGCCAATACCGCTCTTTCCCCTGCTGGTGCTGAAAAACGGAGCGAAGATCTGTCTGCGGATTTCCTCAGGCACGCCGCGGCCCGTATCAGTGACACGGATTTCCACGAATCTCGGGGCCGCTCTCATCTCTCCCCCTTCGGGATAACCGGAGTTCTCCAGCTCGGAAAGTTCGATCATGGCACGCTCCTCAGGCGTACGGGCTTCCCTGAGCATCGTTGCAAGACCGAGGACACCGCCCTGAGGCATGGCATCGAGAGCGTTTTCGACAAGATGCAGAAGCACCTGTCTGAGACCGAAGGGCTCGCCCATAAAAACAGGAATAGCACTATCTGTTTTTACATGAGGTCTGACCCCCTGCGCGCGCATCCTTTCCTGAAAGATGACAATGACCTCACGCACGACATCGCGCAGCAGGATCCCCATCTTTCTGCGTCCCGTCCCCTGACTGAGCACGAGAAGGCTCTGCATCATGGATTTCACCCTGCGGCTCTGCCGTTTGATGGTTTCCACCGCGTCCTTCAGTTCTTCAAGTGTGGCTTCCGGCAGATGGCAGGCGGGTTCCTCCTGCAGGATGTCGCCGATATCCCCCGCAGCCTGGACCATAATGTTGACAGGATTATTCACGCCGTGAGCAACCCCCTTCGTCAGCCTGTCCAGGGTGCGCATGCGCGCTGCCTCAGCGTACAGTTCGTGCTGGCGTTCGGCCTTCTGCCTTCCGAGCGCTCTTTCCAGCGCCGATTCCACAGACGCCATGGAAACCGGCTTGGCCAGCCAGTCGTAGGCCCCGAACCGCATGGCTTCGGCTCCCTGTTCAGCCTGTGCCGGCTCTGTCAGCATGATGCAGGGAGTCTGCGGCCATTTTCTGCGCATGCGGGAAAGCAGCTCGAGTCCGCTCATGCCCACAAGATGCACGCCCAGAAGAGCCACGTCACAGGGACGTTCCTTCAGCTTCTTCAGCGCTTCCTCACCGCTCCCGGCTGATCGGGCGCTATAGCCCTGGAGTTCCAGCCTTGCGGCCAGAAGTTCGGCAAAGGCCGGTTCGTTGTCGACGATGAGAACATCCATGAAAAACACTCCTGAAAATAAGCCCGCGGGCGCAGACGCTCCGGTTTTTCCGTTTTCACTTTTTCTACCCGGTCATGTCACCGGAAATCCGCAAACTCCGGACGCAACAGAACAGGCACGCAATATAACTCAAAACGCATATCTTAATTTACACACCACCGCTATTGGAATATATACTCTAATTCCGGGTTAAGGCTGTTCCGGCCCGTTCCGTGACTGCAGCCTTCCCTCACAAAATTCTCTCTGGCGCGTAGTCCGCTGCGGCTCCCCCCTCCTGCCGTATCTCCTCCCCGGCATCAGTTTCCGGACGCCCAGCCGGAGCAGGAGTCTTTCCGCCCATGCTCAAAACCAAAGAAACCATCAAAAAAGGCATCATGCAGCTGCTCGTCCGTGCCGCACCGGAAAACCGCAGGGCTGTCATCAATCTCCTGCCTGCGGCCAAGCGGGCTCTTGATCAGGGCTATGTCCCTGACGCACGCAGCGTTCCCTTGCACAGCTGGCGCTGCCTGCTGACCCTGCTCGCTCAGACGGCTGCCATGCAGACTGACGCGGATGCGTTCCTCCGCGTCTCCAACGAGCTTCTCATGATCGGTGACAAGCTTGTGCCTCCGGCCGAGGCCCTGCGTCAGAGCGCGGAACTGCTCATGCACAATTTTCACGCGCAGCTCTACGTCTGCCGCATGCGGGACAAGGACGGCAACTGGCGCGTCACGTCTGCCTCCACTGATGACGGCAGCCCTGTGCCCATGTTCGCCCCTGCGCTCGAGGAGGGCCTTCTCCGCCACCCTGTCATGCGCGCCGTGGCCCAGAGCCACGAGCAGTTCATCGTCTCCAACAATCTGCACAGCATCGAAAAGGGCGGCGAGTCCTTTGACTGCTTCGGATACCGCACAGGCTACCGCTCCCGCCTGGCCTTCATCCTTCGTGAGCACAAAAACGTGACGCCCGTCGGCCTTGTCATGCTTTACACCCGCCAGGAATTCGGCTTCGAACAGTTCGATGAACGATTTCTGAGCCGCTGCGCCCGCCTCATCAACCTCGTGGTGGGACGCCGCATCGCCCTCGCCAGGGATACTCTGGAAAAGGCCGCCGGAGCCATGGCCCATTACGGCAACAACGCCCTGAATACCATGCGCGCCCACGCTGAATACTGCGGCGACCTCGTGGAAATCCTCGACGAAAACCTCACAAAAGCGACACGTCTCTCGCGTCAGATAAGGGCCGAACTGCCTCCGACGACCCGCCCCGGCCATATGGCCGATGATCTCGAAAAAGCTCTCACCCGCATGGATCTCACGGAACTGGCGGGCCATCTCGGCGGCGTCCTCCAGGGCGTCAAGCGCATGACCCGCATCATCAAGTCCCTGCAGAAGAGCGTTGACCGCCCCCGCCTGCTGAAATACGTGCAGGGCGTGGACGTCCTGAAGCTCGATGATGACAAGAATCCCAAAGACGAGTCCTGAAAAAGAGCCTGCCACCGTGGCCACGTCGTTTCCGGTGGAATCCACACATCTTCACGCCGCCAAAAAACGCCGCCCTTTCCCCTCGGGAAGACGGCGTTTTTTTCTGCCTTATCCCCTTCCGGCAACGCCTTCTTTACGTTTTTTTTACAATTCTTTTCTTCCAAAATACTCTTTTTTTGAGTTAATAGTGACTGATTTTCCTTAAACAAAATGCCCTCAACAGGTACTCTTTCATGCGCGATGAAAATAACGTCAGGATACTGCTGATTGACGACGATGAAGAATTCTGTCAGCTCACCCGGGATTACCTCGAACTGCAGAATATGATCCTCGATTACTGCACTTCGGGGATATCCGGCATCCAGGCCATAGAAAAAGACACATACGATCTCATCCTGCTGGATATGATGCTGCCTGATGAGCCCGGTGTGGAGGTGCTGCGCCAAATCCGGTCCCAGAGTTCCATCCCCGTCATCATCTTCTCGGCGCATAACGATGAAACCGACCGTATCGTCGCGCTGGAGCTCGGCGCTGACGATTACGTTCCCAAGTCATTTTCTTCGAGGGAACTTCTTGCCCGTGTCCGCGCAGTCCTGAGACGCACCTCCGCAAAAGCTGAGGAAGAACGCACGCAGGTCCTCTCTGTCGGCGGATTGGAACTCAACCCCCGCACGCATCAGGTTTCCTTCGGCGGCAGGCCTCTGGAACTCACCTACGTGGAATACTCCATTCTTCAGGCTCTCATGCGCGCCCCACGTGTCATCTTCCCGAGGAAACGCCTGCTCAACCTCTTTGCAGATAAGGAGTGGAACAAGTTTGACCGTTCCGTGGATGTGCATATTTCCACCCTGCGCAAGAAGCTTGCTGATGCCACCGGAAAAACGAATTATATCCGCACGGTGCGCAGCGCGGGCTACATGTTCGTCCCCCAGGACGAGGACACGCCCTCTTAAACATGCTTTCACAGAGGACTGACGCGGGGCTCATCTCCATGACACTTTTCAAATCTAACCTGTATTTTAAAACCATATGCTGGCTTCTGCTGAATCTCCTCCTGCTGGCTGGCATCGGGTTCGGCGTCATCGTCTGGTTCACCCACGGTTCGCCGGAGGACCGGGGCGTTCTGCCTGCTTCTCTTCTCAGCACCAAATGCGACAGCGCTCTGCGTGTTATCAGCGCCAATCTCCAGTACAGGGACGTCAGAGACTGGAAAGAGCTTGTTTCTCCCTACGCCAGGAAACTTCCTGTCGCCGTGCACCTGCAGACACTGGACACGGAATCCATCCGCGATGCAGCCATTCCCGACGTGATGGTGAAAAAGGCCGGAACGCTGCCTACCTCTATTTATACCTTCTGCCCGTCGCCGGACATCACGTTCTGGGATCCCATGGGCTCGACCATGTTCGCCGAGAAAGACAGCGGCGTCTCCTACGGACTTCCCCCCGTTCCCCCGGCTCTGTTTGCACATACGTCCTCCCCGTCCCGTTTCTGGATAGGCAGGATCATGTACATTCCTGACGACATACGACAGATCCACACAGTCCTCGTCACCATGGAATCCGATTCCTTTGACGGACACGGCTTCTATTTCGAGACAAGACCGGTTCTTTTGCTGACCCTCGCCCTGCTCGGTATCTCCTTCCTCTGGTGGCTCCCATTCATCCGGCATCTTTCCCGCCCTCTGCGTCAGATGGCCGACTACGCCCGAAAAGTTGGACTCGAAGGCTGGAGGGCCGATCAGCCGATCCTGAAGAACAGCGTTTTCACGGGAGAACGCAGGGACGAGATTGGCCAGGTCGGCTATGCCCTGGCCAGCATGACCCAGCGCCTGCACCGCACGCTCACAGGACAGCGCCAGTTCATACGCTATGTCGCACACGAGCTGAATACACCGCTCGCCAAAGCGCAGATGGGGCTAGGCATACTGGAATGTAAACTGCAGGGCGACGAACAGAAACGCGTCCGACAGGTCATGGAACACATCAGACGTCTGTCCGTCCTCACGGAAGAAGTGCTCTCCTACCTGCAGGCCAAGGCCTCCATGGACGTTCCGGAGAAGAAACCGCTTGAACTCGCTCCTTTCCTGAAATCCATCGTGCAGTGCGAAGCCCCCAAGGGAGACGTGCGTATAGAGGCCGAGGAAGGCCTCACCCTGAACACCGACCGCTTATACCTGCAGCGCTGTGTCATGAATCTTCTCCGCAACGCCCAGCATTACGCAGGCGGGTACGGTCCCATCATCATCCGGGCCGAAAAAACGGAACACGATACCGTCATCTCAGTGATTGACTCGGGTGTCGGCGTCCCGGCAGAAGATCTGCCTTCTCTGTGCGAACCCTTCTACCGCGGGCATGCCTCCACAACCCACCCAGGCGGAACCGGCCTCGGGCTCTCCATCGTCAAGAACTGCACGGAAAGCCTCGGAGGAAGACTCGAATACGGCAACCGCAGGCCGCACGGCTTCGCTATCCGGATGCGCTTTCCCCTGGAAATGAAAGACACGAAGACCAGACTCTGGTAGCCACTCTCCATACAGTGGTACCCGGGGCACGTGGCCTCCGCTAAAAGGAGAGGAAACGCTTCCGTTGCCCATTCAGGAGTCCACATGGCGTTCAGCGTCCTTCATGTGAAATAATGTACAAATAGAACTCTTTCAGGGCGGTATGACATTCTCAGCGTTCGAAAAAAGCTGTTTTATCCTGTCGTTTGTAAATATGCTTTTACATTTTTTACACTTTCTTGACATATATTTCCTTTTATTTCACATAGATAGTGAGAGTAGGTTTTTCCATTGGGGGAAAACGCACCAACCTGCTTTCAGGAGAAGGGAATATGTTAAATTTTTCACACATTCTGACACTGGGAGCTGCTCTGCTCCTCGGCGTGCCAGCGGCCCAGGTTTCGGCCTCTGCTCCAAACGCGGAACAGCCGCTGGAATGGAATCTCGTGAACCCTTCCGGCGCCATCAAGATTGCCCAGATTAAGCCTGCCAAGCGTATTTCCACGCTGGACGGCAAGACCGTTGCCTTCCGCTGGAACGGCAAGAACAACGGAGATGTCGTGCTCGACCATCTCTGTGATCTGATGGGCAAAAAGTTCCCCAACACCAGGTTTGTCAAAATATACCAGAAGGATCCGAGCACGGTTGGCATTTCCGGGTCGGCTCCTGAGTCCGAACGTATTGCCAGGTCCATGGTTTCCCTGAATCCCGATCTGGTGATCGCAGCCCAGGGAGACTGAGGCAGCTGCACCTCATGGCTGGTAGTTGACCAGTGTAATCTTGAAAAGTCCGGCATCCCTACCGTCACCATAATTACCGATCAGTTTAGGGGGCTCGCGCTCGGCACACAGAAGAGCCAGGGTCTGACGGATCTCTGCTTCGTCGAAGTTCCCCATCCGCTCGGCATGATCCCAAAAGAAGAAGCAACCGCAAAGATCGATGCCGTTTTCACTCAGATTGTGGACGCCTGCATCAAATGGCAGCCAGCTCCGCCCAGGGCCGACGCCCAGGCTCAGCCCTATCCCGCCAGGACTATAAAATTCAAGGGCTCCTACGCTGACGTCAATAAGATGTTCCAGAAGCGCAGGTGGTCTCTCTCCCTGCCCATCGTGCCCCCCGCGGTTGAAAAGGTGCAGGCCATGCTCAGGGGCACCAAGCGCGAGCCTTCCGAAGTCGTCTGGGTCGTGCCTCCGCGCAACGGCATGCTGACTGTTGAACTCGTTGCCACCCTCGGCGTCATGGCCGGCGCGCAGCCCGAACATATGCCGCTGCTCCTCGCCACTGTAGAAGCCATGAAGCAGCCAGAGGCCGCCTGGC